>Ga0206904_1011_pt1 | contig 59441 bp, 61 predicted proteins | sample Alteio_BWOrgHeat_42_FD_152981 | JGI IMG/M metagenome (GOLD analysis project Ga0206904, IMG submission 152981) | Enriched cells from forest soil in Barre Woods Harvard Forest LTER site, Petersham, Massachusetts, United States -... | ecosystem: Environmental > Terrestrial > Soil > Temperate forest >...
TACTGGCATGAATCTAATGGATTTGTCGACGCGCCGGCTCTCCGCCCAAGCAGGTTACAACCAGGGCAAAGCCCTTGCCGGACAACTTAAAGAATTCTGGCGTTGACCTTTCAATCCATAGCTAAGATACCAAACAAAATTGCTTGATGTGGGTGTAAGCCTTGAAAGACAAAGCCTTCTTGAAAGATTAAGAGGGCTTTGTTATTTAATGTTTGAATTATTATCCTCTTTTTGCAGAGCAGGAACTTAAGCATTCATGGCCTGAATTGTATAATTTATGTCCTTTGTGACAGGATTACAATGTTTTAATTTTGACTTATGGATAGAAAGAAGATCGCTATCGTAGTGATGTCCGGTAATCTGTTGATAGATTTTGCCGGACCGGCGGACGTATTTCATCATGCAGATATGCTCCGGGGCATTTACGATATTGTATTGGTTTCACCAGGTACGAGCCCGCTGTACGCTTTTTCAGGGATTGAGATCAATTGTTTACGTTTAAAGGATCTGGAAAGCAGCATAGATACGTTATTGATTGTGGGGAATGATACCGGATCAAACTACCAGGAGTTTTATGATTGGCTGGCTGTAACACATAACCATATTCGCAGGATCGGTTTTGTAGGCGTTAGCAATTCTATATTAGAAAGGTCAGGTATGAAGATCGACTTGAATTTCTTTCGTTCGAGAGACGGGCAGCTATTCACCTCGGGCGGAGTGTCTTCCGGCATTGACCTTGCCTTAGCGATGGTAGAGGAAGATTGCGGGCGGGCTGTGGCAGCCGAAATAGCACGAAAGCTCATCTTTTTTCACCTCAACAGGCAGGCGTACCAGGTACAGTTCGGTAGTAAGGTTGATACCTCACCCGTGGCTGCACTGTTAAAAGAGTGGCTGGAAGAACATCTGCACGAGTCTCTTGATGTTAGGCGTTTGGCAGAAAAAATGAACATGAGTCCCCGGAATTTCACACGGGTTTTTACTAAACAAACCGGAATCTCCCCTGCAAAATATATTGAAAAACTCCGGGTAGAGGCCGCCCGACTCCATATTGAAGAAAGTGATATGCCGTTTGAACAGATCGCTTTGCGATGCGGTTTAGGCGGCCTGGTATCTATGCGAAGGCTATTTTTAAGACACCTGATGGTTACGCCATCAGATTACAAAAGACTTTTAAAACTACAGAAATATGAAAATTGCAATTAATGGATTTGGCCGTATTGGACGCATGACGCTTCGGGCCTTACAAAATAAACAAGATATTGAAGTTGTTGCTGTCAATGACCTTACCAACCTTAGCACCTTGATCCACCTGCTGAAATACGACAGTACGCATGGACGTTTCCCCGGTACTGTCGCAGAAGAAGACGGCGCTATGCTGGTCAATGGAAAAAAAATACAGTTACTAAGCGAAAAGGATCCAAAAAATCTTCCATGGGGTGAACTGGGTATAGATGTGGTGATAGAATCTACCGGGCGCTTTACAGATAAGACTACAGCACAGGCACATATAGAGGCGGGAGCAAAAAAGGTATTGATCACAGCCCCGGCTACAGGCGGGATAAAAACCATCGTTCATGGTGTAAACAACCACCTGATCGGCAGCGACCAGATTTATTCTACAGCATCTTGTACCACAGGCAGCATCGCCCCTGTTCTATACATTCTCGACAAAGAATTCGGCGTTGAATCAGGCTATATGGCAACTGTTCATGCCTTTACGGCCGATCAGCATTTGCAGGATGGGCCACATAAAGACCTGCGCAGGGCTCGCTCTGCACCGCATTCAATCATTCCTACAACTACGGGAGCAGCCAAAGCTATAGGCGATGTTTTGCCGGAATTAAAAGGCAAGCTTGATGGGTTCTCTTACCGTGTCCCTGTAATCGATGGATCGATCGTCGACTTGTCTATCAACTTAAAAAAGGAAGTTTCAGCTAAAGACCTTAATGCCATAATAAAGCATTATGCAGATAATTCTTTAAAGGGCATTTTGGAATATACAGAAGAACAATTCGTTTCGGCCGATATTTTAGGTAATACCCACAGCTCTATAGTAGACGGTAACCTCACCAAATCAATTGGCAAACTGGTTAAGGTAGTCGCCTGGTACGACAATGAGGTGGGTATCTCCAACCGCATAGCCGAGCTGGTATCTGTACTTTAAATCAGCGCACTATAGACCCTTAATTTACATTCGCGAATTAAGGGTCTATTTTATTTTAAGCGTTTCTCATTTTTGAGGCCTGCTTCTTTTCGAACCTGCTTTTTGCAATAAAATAAGCTTCTTCTATAAAATTGAGTGTTTCTGATAAGGTATTACTTTCAGGATTGAGGACACAAATAAAGTGTTGAGCGGCATAATCCGGGTGAGGCATAAATTGATTTAGTTCAGTATAATCCCAGTCAGTTTTATTCCCTGGAAATAATTTGGTATAACTACCCTTTGATATGCCAATATTCACGCGGAACACTCCATCCCTGTTCAGATTAGAAACACTGTCGTATTCATTGTCTGATGCTGCAAAGGTCACAAATGGGAGCATTTTTTCTGTATCATAAAGGAAGAAACTGTAACCGAAATTCTCAACCTTCGTTACGTTCGGTAGCTTCTCGTTAATGTATTGTTCAATGATTTGACGTGACATATTTGATCGGTTTTATCAATTGTAAAATTCGTAACAGCACTTTACATTTGCAAGTAGTTACCATTTTGGCATATAGTAACATAAAGTAAAGCAATGAATAGTATCAAGCCTTTAGCGAAGAAAAAAGAAGAAAAAAGTTCTGAAAAATGCCCGTTCCAAGAGGCTATGGACTTAATATCGGGGAAGTGGACAATGTCAATAATCAATAATTTGATGAGTGGAACAATGCGGTTTAAGGAACTTGAGCGAAGCGTTACAGGCATAAATACAAGGATGTTGGTAAAAGAGCTTAAACAGCTTGAGTCAGGAAAAATAATTAAAAGGAAGGCCTTCGCAACAGTACCCCCAACGGTAGAATATTCACTTACCGAAAAAGGAACGTCGTTGAAACCGGTACTTATGGAAATACAAGCCTGGGCAATAAAGCAATTTAATTGACATTCAAAAACGTTTCGGGCATCTGGTGTCTGGATTGAATTACTATTTTAATATATTTATATATTTGAAAAACCAAATCTTTGAAAATGAAAAAAATATTCCCACTATTATTTGTGGTATTGCTGGTATCATGCAAAAAATCAGATCCATTTCCCGAAAAGGCTTATAATACTAAGTTTCAGTTAAATCTCACTTCGCCAAACGATTTAGCTTATGAGGTTATTTTAAATGGGAACGTTGATGGGTCTGGAGGTAGCATTAAGTCAGCTTATTACTATTATACCCCCGGGAAAGGTGATGTTTTTAAAGTTTCATTGATTTATAAAGATACCGTAACTGTAAAAGCCAATTACGGCGATGAAGTCATTAGCACAGCAACAGCTTTTAGTCAGGCGAAGCCTTACGGATATGATGAAAAACAAATTGAGTTTACTTATACTGTTAAATAAATAGCTTGCAATATTATTTTGCTTATTATTTTTATGTTACCTGATTTTTCTTGATTTAAAACATTCGATTACACCGATTAAATTTAGGTCGCTTTTGTAGATGTACCTTTATATTAAATTTTATCCCATCTGTCTGCAATTTCAGCACAACAAGCGTAAAGTGAGCCTAATCTTCGTTTATCTCTTTTAGGTGCAGTGAATATTTTATTTGCAAATACATCTATTACAATGCAATTTTGAGGTTCAAAATCCATTTTTCTTATCTCTCTAAAATACATTCTTCCTAAAGAAGCAATGCCTTCAGCTATTGATTCAGTTAAGGATTTTGATTTACAAAAACATAGCTTAACAAAGCCAACCGTAGTTGTACCCCCATCAATGCTTAACATTACTTCTGGACGAATACTTACACTTACTTTATTAATAATTATTTTTCTGCCCTTAATGTTTACGGTATTATTCAAGATATAATCCTTGAATATGGATTGTAATTTTTTATCCATTTTATAAAACTGTTCTAAAGCTTCTGCACATAAAAGTGTATTTTCAGCTTTTTTCCCTGAAAGAGTTTTACTTTTACTTCTTAAATCTTTGGAATAATCTTTAAGAATATCTAGGTATTCAAGTGAGTATTCTAAACATTCACTAATAAGGTCTTCGGCTTGATTATATCGACTTGAAATCGATATAATTCGAGGGTCTTTAATTTTACAGGCTTTTAAAATGCTTTTTCTACCAAGGGCAGACGAGTCATCGTACTCACAAAGCATTTTGGCCGAAATCTTCGGCTCCTTAACAATAGTAAAGGAAATAGTTTTCAACATTTTTTTGTCTCCCTATCCAATCATATAAAATGTTATATATTGGAAATCTTTAAGTTAAATAGTAAAATTTTAATCTTAAAGCTTAGGGATGAGTATTCAACAATGCATAGTGAATAACTTTATTTGCCAGATCGGCTCATTTTTTCAAATTTGCATTAACAATAATACGGGTTAGTCCCAAAAACTTTAAGTCTAAGCTCTAACTCATTGGTCATCAGTGGTAACGACATTGATGACTTTCTTAATTAGTGCGGGTAACTAAGGTACGATGATGATAATTCCTGTTCAATCATTATTTATTAACATAAACTTTTAATTTTCCAAAAACAGCCTAAAATCAATCTATTCACTTATTTTGAAGCATTTATAATGTTAATAAAATAATTAGGAAAATAATATTTAATAGTTTGAATAGCCTCACAAATTTATTTTTCCAAGGTTCAATAAAATCAGCTTTGATATTTCAAATTACCCAATTATGGAATAGTGGCAATAGTGTTGTAGATTGTTTAAAATTAGAATGCGGGGATAAAGTTTAAATAACCAAGCCTAACACTTTCGTATCAGGCTTGGTTGTTTAGAAATCATCTCTTTAACAGTATTTTAAAACTTTTTAACCGGTTTTGCTACCGTGATCTTATCCAGCGGCGGAATATTGGTCTCCGACCCGGAGTAGCCTTTATTCTGATTGATATGCCCATTAATGTTTAAGTCTATATCACTTTGCGGAATTGGCCACAAAACGTGATATGGCGAAATAGTAAAATGGTTACCAGAGTTGGTTACAACATTCGGATTTTTGTAAAAATCATTTTTCTCCATAATTCTGTCATAAAAGAAGTTGCTGGTAGAAAAATTAGCCACATTATACGATTTACCGTTATAAGCTGTTATGCCCGTTTGCGCAAATATGTAAGCTATACGGGTAAGCTCGGTTTTGCGCGGTTCTTCCCAATATAGCTCTCTCTGGCGCTCATCAAGTATAGTACCGATATTAACCTTACTGGGGTCTGTCAATAGTTGCGCCTGTGCGCGGGCCCTTACCATATTGATGTCAGCCATTGCAAGGGCATTTTGCCCTTTCCAGATGTAAGCTTCAGCACGCAGTAAATAGGTCTCGGCTAAACGGAACACATACCAGTCGGTATTGGTACCGCGTGGCGGGCTCCACCATTTATCAACAGCAATCGGTCCTGAACCAATAAACGTTTTATAATGTGGCCAGCCAAACCATGTCCTGATGGTATCTCTCGGTCCATTTAAAAATACCTGATTTACGTTGTCAGGAGTATACTGAACAAGTTTTTTGCCATACCATGCAGGGTCTGATGTTTTTATAGCAGGGCTGTTATAAACTAAGTCAGTCATGTTCATCCAGTTACCTGGCGCGTGCCTAAGGTCAGTATTATCAGTCCAGATATATTTGGTAGCATAAGGTGTTCCGCGTAAACGTCCTATACCTCTTCCATACCATAAGGTAAGCGGAAACTCTTCAGTAACCTTGTCCGAAATCCCTGGTTTATGTGCGCCGGGAGTTAAAATTGTACCGTTATGCCACATGGGTACACAATTACGCATCACCTGCGACCCGCTTGGTGTTGCACCATCAAGGGTTTCGCGGTCAAGCACTACATATAATGCTTCAGTATTCCCCGCAAGCGCTTTGTTTTCAGGACGATGTAGATCCCAGATAACATTTCTGGAAAGATCGTTTGCCACTACACCAAAACGGGTGGTCATTAAATGATAAGGGCCGTTAATCACACTTGAAGATGCAGTTATGGCATCATCAAACAAACCCATTGCCAGGTCAACCTTGGTTAGCAAATGGTAAGCAGCCCCCTTTGATACAGTACCTTTGTCATTTGCATCGGTAAGATGTTGTACGGCGAACTCCAGGTCAGTTTTCATCTGTTTCAGGATAACCATGCGCTGTGTGGTAAAATATGCGGTATTTACCGTTGTTTCCTCTTTAAGCACAATCGGCACATCACCAAATTCATGCACTAACCTGTAATATCGGTAAGCCCTGTGAAAATAAGCTGTAGCAAGCGTTAAATTCCGGTCTTCAGGAGTTGTCCATTTGGCGTTATCAATCCGCGAGATGATCACATTAGCATCATGGATCCCCTCCCACCAGGCATACCAGTAACGGCCAATCTTATTATAATCGTCGTTATCCAGTTGGGCTGTTGGTGTAATACGGGCATTTAAATCCTGCGCTGGTGTGGTTTTGTCTGTCGTTCCTTCAACCGCCGCATCAGTAAAAATAGATTCTGTCAGCATTGGCGCTGAATCTCCGAAATATTCAAAACGTACACTTAAATTGAGCGTGGCCAATGCGTTTTTAAATGCCGCAGGGGTTGTTAAAGTAACATCCGGGGTAAATTTAGAGGGTGCCGATGGTACAAGCTCACTTCTTTTTGTACATCCTCCGGCAGCAAAAACAGCAGCAACTGCCAGGCACTTGATAATATTCTTATTTATCTTTTTCATATTCTTTTTCTCTTGATCCTGTTAAAAAACTACATTAAACCCTGCAGCCAGGTACCTTGGAGTTGGCCCGGCATTTTGCGGATCCCATAAATTCCAGCTGGTAGCTACGTAGGCATCGGTAGCATTAATAAACACTTTAGCGCTCTGCATACCCAAGCGTTTTATTAGGCCCTTATCAAAAGTGTAGCCTAACGAAACAGTTTGTAACCTTGCAAATGACGAACTGCGCCATACGTTAATGGTAGTACCGGATGAACCCGAATTTAATCGTGCGTAATCATTTATTGGGTTATCAGGAGTCCAGTAAGGTAGTACGTATGAGTTTTGGCGGGCAAAGCCTACACTGCCCGGGTTGTTTAATGCCTGATTAAACTGCCTTAACTGCCCAATGCTTGATACGATGAGGAACGAGAAATCAAAATGCTTAAAGAAATTGATATCGTTACGTAATGACCAGTTGTACTTAGGCGTAGTTGCTCCCAGGAACTGTTTATCATCATTTGTAAATTTAAAATCGCCATTTACGTCTTGTAGCTTAAAGTCACCGGGTTTAGCGCCATATTTGGCAGCTTCGGTAGCTTCGCCAGTTTGCCATACACCAAGTATCTTATAATCCCATACGGCATTAATATCATGCCCAATAAACCAGCCATTACCAATGTCATTATTTTCAACCATAGTGGTTTTGCCGTCGGCGCCTTTAACCGGGTAAGCACCGTATAGGTGAACTATCTTATTCTGGTTAATAAAGAAGGTTCCGCTTGCATTCCAGTTAAAGTTCCTGCTTTGGATAATTTTTCCGTTCAGTGAAACTTCTAAACCCTTATTGTTTACCTGGCCTATGTTTGAATATACGCTGGAGTTATTCGATCCGCCAACAATAACACCGTTCGAGGCATTAAAGCCTTGAATTGACGATAGCTTACGTTGCACTAACATATTGGTTGTTTTACGGCTGTATGCATCAATCGAACCGCTTAAAATGTTGTTGAAAATGGCAAAATCCAAACCAATATTTGGCCCCGTGGTACGCTCCCATGTTAGCTCAGGGTTTTGCAGCGAGCTCGAATAAATGGCACTGTTATTTGTTACCACTCCTGCAGAATTAACTGTTGGATATTTAGGTGTGGTAAGTAACGCCAGAGCAATTGACGGATCGGCAGTACCTGTCGATAGGCGGTTACCATTTACACCATAGCTCACCCGTAGTTTACCATAATTAAGCCATTTAAGGGCGTCTGTTTTCATGAAGCTTTCATCGCTGAAAACCCATGCAAGGGCGCCCGAAGGATAAACTTCCCTTGGGTGCTCAAGACCAAACGGCGAAAACCCGTCGCGCCTAACTGTTGCTGTTACTATATACCTGCCCAGTAAGGTATAGTTTAAACGCGCCATCAGCGCATCTGCGGTATATATCCGGTCGTCACTACTTTCAATTGGCAATGTACCTGCACCAATATTATGGTAACCTAAAACATCACTCGGGGTAAATTGGGTGTTCGATGTGCTTGTATACCAGCTCTGGTATTTTTCTTTATTAAGCAGCGCAGTAAAATCAAAATTATGGATGCCAAAAGTTTTGTTCCAGGTTATAATGTTATCCAGGTTATACCTGTACCTGTTCTCCATTGTACGCATCCCTGTGCCACCTGCAAGCTCGTTAGGGTTTGCAACAGGCCTGAAGAAGAAGTTACGGTAAGCCTCAATTGATGGCGAGAAATTCAGAGTGTATTTGATACCAAACGGCAGGTCTACCCTGGCAAAAAGCATTGAAAACAATGTATTCTGGATAGCAACATTGCTATTATACTTGTTACCTAAAAAAGGGTTTCGTTGGTTAAGCCCACTGTCATCAGTATCTATCCTGCGTAATGAACCATCAGGGTTGTAAAAACTTCCATAAGGAGATGAGTTGATGATCTGCGTCCAGTCAGCTTCAGTGGCATCTATGCTCTGGCCGCTTAGTGGCGTACTTGCAGCGCCTTCATCCCTGCTGGCAAATTGGGCATTAAGGCCAACTGTCAAAAACTTTGCAGCCTTGCCTTCAAGGTTTACGCGAAAACGTCCGTCTGTATATTGGCCACCCTGAATAAGGTTTTGATTTTTGGTGTAATTACCAGACATATAATAGCTCATGGTTTCGCCTTTGCCTGATAAGCTAGCCGTATAATCCTGGCGCAGCCCATTACGGAAAACAAGTTTCGACCAATCGGTTACCTTACCCGCCTGGTAGTTTGCTATCTCGTTTGGAAACAGTCCTAACCGTTGCAGCCAGATAGTAGTTGGGTCACCGGTAGCGCCATTCAAAAACTGATCTAAAGTAACGCCGGCAGGTAAATTATTAGGATTGCTGTAATAGTAATAAGGGTTATTAGTGTTTGAGCTCCTTGCACCATCGGCGCGCCAGTTTAAAAAGGCGGTTCCGGTATAGTACTTTTGGTTTTCCAACAATTGGGCTACACCAACATTTCCGTTGAGTGTAATAACAGGAGCGCCGCTTTTGCCCTTTTTGGTGGTCACCGCCACAACACCGCCGGCAGCATTAGCGCCGTATACAGCAAGTGCACTTGGGTCGCGCAGTACATCAACCCTGTCAATATCATCAGGGTTGATATCAGCCAGTTGTCCGGGATAAATAACACCATCCAAAACAATTAATGGATTGTAGCTTCCTGAAAGAGAAGCCCTACCGCGTACAACAAGGTCTCCGGCACCACCGCCCTTAGCAGATGTATTTAATGCTACTGAAATACCCGGAATATTACCTGCAATAATATCGGTAACACTTGTAGGATTTTCATTTTGAAGCTTATCAGCCTTTATACTTGATATGGCGCCCGTAACGTCTTTAACAGCACGTGTACCGTAACCAATCACCACAACTTCATCAAGTTGTTTGTTGTTGGGAAGAAGGGCAATATTTATAACACTTTGACCCTTCACTTCTACCTCTTGAGTAGCGTACCCTATACTCGAAAATATCAATGTTGCATTTGGGGGCACTGTTATGGTATACTTACCATCAGCATCAGTTGCAGCGCCGATTGTGGTGCCTTTAACCTTTACATCAGCCCCGGGCATGGTTATGCCGTTGCTGTCTTTTACAACCCCGGTCACAATACTATTCTGTGCGTAGGAGTATAAACAGGCTGTCATTAAAATAAAAATAAGAAGCGTAATGTTTTTTTTCATAATTTTTGGTTTGATCAATTCAATGGTTTTTTAAAAGCAGGCAGCATCACAAACCTTGTTCATGAAATGCAGCAAATAGCGGGGTACTTTCCGTTTCTTGAATTAGAGATTTAAGTGTTAAAAGTTGTTAATTGGCAGGTCAAATGAAGGGAATGCACAGCAATAAAACAAGCAGATTATTTCATAAATAATTGAAAATAAGACAATTACTTATTTTATCATACGCTTTATGAACAAAACGCACAGGGAAAATAGATTTGTTTTATAGCTATTTATAACGGGTAAATAGCAGGATGCTATAAACACTAATACGCTTTGTGCGCAAGCAGGAAACAGGGTAACTATTTACGATAACGTTTTCGCATAAGTCACTAAAAACCTTAAAATTTGATGCGGATTTCTTATTCAAACCAGGGAATATTAGCTCGGGCCAGCATGAGGGTTTTTAGGGGCTTGTGCAAGGTTTGGTTGGTTTATTTCGCAGACAATTTATATAGCCCGCAATTCATTCCGGTATCAAATGAAACCTGCGAATTAGTGTAGAGGGTCTTGATTAGAACCTTATTGAGAAACTGCTAATTTGTTGGACTGGCTTAACTGGGGATTCTCTAATATCAGCTTGCTCCATCCCTGATTCTCGTTTTTGCTTTTATATCTTTTCTGCTCAATTATTGCTTTTTTTATCCGGATGGAATACTGCCAGCAGGTGCTTTGTCTTATCCCTATCTTTTCCGATAGCTGGTATGAGGATATTGCCCCTTTGGTTGAATATATCAAGTACACCAGGTAAAATGCCTTATTAATAGGTATCCTGCTATTCTGAAAAATAGTATTAAATAATACCGATTCCTCGTAGCCGCATTTCGTACACCTGCGGCTATAAGGCGACCGGCCATAGTTAAATGCCGTATTTAGGCACTTTATGCAGCTGTAATCATTCGACCATTTTAATTCGGATAAAAATTTATTGCAGCTTTCTTTGTCAGGGTATTTTGCACTGAATTCTTCAAATGATAATTCTTTCGAATGTACCCTCGCGTCCGTTACCTCTTCAATATTATGCTTTAACTCAATATTATCCTTTTCAAGCAAAACATTCATCATTGATATTTCTGCTGCCTGGCCTTTAAGCTGATTATTTATTTTTATCAGTTCCTGATTTTGTGTTTTAATTATTTCTGCCTGAACCATTAATATCGATGATTTCTCAACAACCTCCCTTGTGCGGTCTGTAACCTTTTCTTCAAGTTCTTGGTTAATAGAGTCTTTTAGCTTGTTATTTAAATCCATTTGGCGTATGGTCTCATCCTTAGCGGTATCTTTCTCCCAATTCAATAACCTCACCTGATCGCCAATAGCTATGGAAAGAAAAGCCATTTCCAAAATAAAGCTGAAACTCAAGCTATAAAATCCTAACAATCCGAGCTTAACAATCCCCAACACTGTTACTGCTTTTATAATAAAGCCTGCGAATAGAACCGCATAGCCAAGCACAAAAAACCTCGCAGGTTTAAATCCTTTTTTCCAGATTCTTATGCCGGTTATAAAGGCAATAAACAAGGGGATAAACTCTACGAACTTGTAATTAAAAAACTTGTGATTAACGGTCAGGCAAAATATAAAATACAATGTCCTTAATACAATCACATAGTTAATTAGCCTGTAGAAGTTGTATGCTTTAAATTTTACATGCAAGAGGCTCCGGGTGAACAATAATGCAAACAAACTCACTGAATATAGAGCCGTTCCGTAAGCATATTCATTCCACCCCGGCGAATTTGGCCACACGTATTGAAATGCAATACCATCGGTACACATTTCATACAGGCCGACACTTAAAATGTAAAGTACATAAAACAGGTAATGTCTCTTTTTTATCGCCAGGAACATTAATAAGTTGTGGAGGCAAAATATTAAGATCATGCCATAGAATATCCCATATGTCAGGTATTCCGTCAAGGCATAATGAATAAAATGATCGACGGTCCGGTAAACAATAATTATATTAACCAAATTATGCGACCGTACTTTAAAGTAATAATAGTGTTCTCCCTTAGATTGGTTGTTTAGTAGAAATTCGAAGTTTTTATGCTTGTAAAGCCTGTTTTCAAAATTTATATAGGCCCCGGCTATGCTTTCATGATAGTGCCCGTTTGAGTCAGGGGTATAAGCAGAAATAAGACCTGTTGTTTGATCAAAAAACTCAAAAACGGAGAATTTATTTATTAACGGTTCAGTAAAGTTTATTTTAATCCTAAACCAATAACTGGAATTAGAATGATGATTTCGGGGATAGAATCCGCTATTTGCATGAAAATGGTGTTTTGATGCATTGTTTTGTATTTCATTTATGGTTAATTTATTAGAACTATCTTCCAGGCACTCTATCTCTGTCTTAATAAATATATGTTCCTGGTCTTTCCGGTTTATATTTACAGTTTTTTGAGAAAAAGTCGTTTCTACTAATAAACACAACAATAATGTATAAACAAATCCTTTTATCATACTACCCTCAGATTGATATTAACTACCAGTAAAAAACCTGGCTTTTCTTTCATTAATATTACAGTAAATCTAAGTAGGAGTAACAGATATGTTTCATCAATTTTACGCAAACGTTGTAGTAAAACTCTGTTGTAAGAAGAGGGCATCCCCGGTTTTTTACTGATCGGTATAATATGGTTTGCAAAAGGAATGGTAAAATTTGTTTTTAAAAAAGAAAGCCTTTAGATAATTTCTAAAGGCTCTTTTTAATCTTAATTCAATTGCGGAGGGTGACAATCTGGTCCCGAACCGGGGTTTAAGCCAGGTATTGAGCCATCAGGGCAATAAGTAAAACATGAATGACTTGTTTTTACCGTACCGATATAACAAAAGCAACTACAATTTGGAGGAGGTACTTTAGTTCCACCTGTAACATTTTTCAAGTCTTTTCTCGACAGTTTTTGAGTCCATTTTAAATTTTCCATAGTTTTAGTTTTTAAAAATTGGTTACTACTCAAATATATTAAAAGCACTTAACAATTAGTTAATTGTAACATGTTATTTTACAAGTAAATCTCCTTTATTGTTATCAGTACTCCCCAATTCCTCTTAAGTTTGTCTCCTATCCTCACCTTCATTTGCAACTATGAAATATCTTAACATCTTTGTAAATAAAATTTCGACATGGACAGAGAACTACGTGTTACCGAGGGTGGCTATGACCTGGCAGAACTGAAATACTCGTATGATACACCAACTTCGGGAAAGGTAAGGATAAAGATCAACCGGATATATGATCTGGGTGACGATATGAAATCAACCTATCCCTTGTATGAGTTTGAATCCTATTTCTCCCATAAAGCACTTACCTCCATAGCAGAGCTAAAAGCTTTTGACAAAGAATTCCTCAAAGAGCAAGCTGATTTTTCTTCCCATCTTGCTAATTCATTGGAGTACATCTATGAGCCGCTTGAATACAGGTACGTAATTGCCCAGCGAGATGTGGTTGGTATAGCCCGGATTAAAGCAGACTTTAATGAAAATTTAAAAGAAATGCAGTTTCTTTCCGGCAGGCACCAAAAGGAAGACATGTCTCTTCCCTCAAACTCTTTTGAAACCAACAGATCACTGCTCAATCGCCTTTGTGAGGAATATCTTAATTGTTACGGTGCAGATTTTACACGGATCGGCTGGTAAGAGGCACAGGATATTGATAACTCAACAATACCAGTATTAAACAAATAACCGAAATCACAGTTCTGATGTTGTGCAGCATAACCCATGGCTTTTCAAATGCCATTCTCTGACTAATAATATCAGCTGCACTGGCAGATTTCAGATCGAAATTGGCTAACGCATCATTTAACGGAACATTACCAAACATAGTAACGCCAAACACACCAATTATATATACAATAGCAGCAATCGCCAGGATTATAAAACGACCCGATAGTGGCTGCGCATAGTTTAACCATGCGCTAAACGGAAGCAACACCAAAGTCCCTATAAAGCTTACAAAAAACAGCGGATTTAAAATGGCGCTGTTAATAGCCTGCATGGCGCTAAGGTATTCGCGATCGGGTAAACGGCCTAAACCTATGTTTACCGAGCATGTATAAGCATAAAACAATCCGCTGATAAGCGCTGTAGTAATTGCTGTTATGGTAAGAATGATCTCTTTCATATTATTATTTTTCATTTGAATTAATTCCTCAGCGTTTTGATGTAGTTCATTACCGATATGATCTGCTCTTTACTTAGCGTTTTCTTCCATTTGGGCATTATCCATCCACCGTTCGAGATTTTTTTGAACAGATATTCATCATTTTTTCTGCTTAAGCGCAGGTTTTTTGCACCGTACTCCCCTCTTGTTCCGTCTTTACCATGGCACCGCACACAATTGTTTTCGTACAACGTTTTGCCATCCATACCAAGCGGTTTTTGAGTCTGGAATCCAAATGATATGCTCATGGCTATCATCATAAATAAAATAAGATAAAGTTTCATCGCGTTTATATTTTAAGCAAATTTGCGATGACAGTGAAAAGGAAAATAGAACAAAAGCGGCAGCTTTATTTTTTTAGAATGGATCGGTAACAATAAAATGATTTGTTTATCAAACAGGAAATGAATAGTTAGATTTTAGCTTTATATATGAACTTCAACACCTTTTTACCACCAGAGATATTAAGGCCTTATGTAAAGTATTTTTACACGCTTGAGGATAATGACACTCCTGCCAGTCAGAAAACACTCAGAGCAATTGCCGATGGTTGCCCTGGCATTCTTTTTCAAAACAATGCGGATGGCCATTTATACCAGGGCGATAAAACTTTACCCGGAACATTTTTATTTGGCCAGTCTACCTGCCATACAAACCTAAGTTTAAACGGGACCTTTAACGCATTTGGAGTTTACCTGCAGCCTAATGCTCTAAACTCAATATTCGGCTTAAATGCCGAGCTTCTTACAGATGCCTGTGTCGATCTTGGTTATTTAAAAAAAGGAAAGGAATTTAAACTTTCAGAAAAACTGGAAGATGCAGTATCAGCCAGGCATAAAATGGACTTACTTAGCTCCTATCTCATTAAAGAATTAAATGAAAACAAGGCTGGTAACAATAAAAGACTACAATATGCACTTGGAAAAATAACAGCATCGGCAGGGATGATTCCCATAACGTTGTTGCAGCAGGAAATCGGAATGTCAAAAAGGTGCTTTGAGCGGAATTTTAAACAATATGTAGGGATCTCTCCATACTTATTTTCCCGCATTTGCCGTTTCCAGGCTTCGTTAAAACAATTAAACAAGAATGATTTTAACAAGTTGTCTGATATTGCATACGATAATAATTACACTGACCAATCCCATTTCATCAGGTCGTTCAAGGAATTTGCAGGTCTCTCACCCAATCAATACCTAAAGCAATCTAACGAGGTTATTGAAAACCTCTCCGAACTCGTTTTATAAGTTGCGGCAGGTCAATACCTCATATCTGTGTATTAGCTAATTGGTATGAAATATCTCTTCCATACCAACCCAGGTTTGTTTTTTTGCTGCTGCTTCAGGTAACGGAATTTGGGTGGGATCGGTCCTTTTCCACCATTGTTTAGTAGTGCTGTCGGCAGCCATCTTTTTCATATCCTTATCAAAATCATCACCCACATATTCAAAATAACTAAACAAATAAAACTTGCCGTCAATTTCTTTCAGGTAGATTGAATAATTCCTGATATTACATTCTTTTATTTTGGCTAAAACACCTTTCCATGCATTGACATGAAGCTTTTTGTATTCAGCTAACTTTTCCGGTTTTAATCCTGTGATCATTCCATATCTTTTTACCGGATGATTACACGAAAAAATCAGGCTAACTATTAAAAACGAACACAACAGGTAAAGCTTTTTACAACACATAATCTCAGGCTTTTACTGGTACAACCGGAATCTCAATAGCATTTTTATCAAGCTCCAAAACAATTACCGAGCAGTTTTCATCCGGTAAAACCTGCGGAAGGTCAATTGTATAACTATTGTTATCCTGTTTTACAATTACAGCATTGCCATTCATGAAATACGCCTTCACAATTTTCACATTCTTTAAGGCAGGAATAGTTAATATGCCATCCTTTCGCGTAAAAATATGGAGGTAAACCTTATTGCCTTTGCGTGTAGCGCCATATACTTCATTAGGCACGTATGGACCTCCTTTTGTGGAATAAATACTTTCGCCATATTGTTTTAGCCACGCCCCCATTTCTTTCATGCGGACAACCTGCCTTGCTTCCATATGGCCATCCATCGCCGGCCCGATATTAAACAGCAGATTCCCATTGCCAGACGCCGTAGTTACCAAAGTGCGGATACATTCTTTAAGCGATTTCATCTGGTCGTTAGGTTTCCAGGCCCATTGGTTACAAATAGTGATGCAGCTTTCCCATGGCTCATTCATATTTAGCTTTCCTATGGTTTGCTCGGGCGTTAAAAAATCGCCCACAGCATCCCCACCTAATTTGTCACTTATCTTGCCAAGCCTGTTATTCGTGATCACATCAGGATCAACGCTTTTTATATATTGATATATTTCCTGTCCATCTTCTTTTGTCCATGGCTTTTCCCAATAACCATCAAACCAAAGCATGAAAGGTTTGTATTTGGTTATTACCTCCTTTAACTCATTTTTCATTCTTGTTTTAAAGGCAGGCATATCACCTTTTACATTTTTTGTAGAATCATAAGGGTTATGTATTGGATAATCCGGATCATGCCAGTCCAAAACCGTTAAGTAAATACAAAAAGTTACACCCTGTTTTTTACATGCTGTCGCCAGTTCTCCTACTATATCCCTCTTAAACGGCGATTTTGAAATATTATAATCCGAGTAAGCAGTCGGCCATAAACAAAAACCATCATGGTGTTTGGCTGTAATAACCAGGTATTTCATACCTGCATCCTTCGCAGTTTTCACCCACTCATCAGCATTGAACAATGTTGGATTAAATTCGTGGTACAAATTGTCGTAATCTGCTTGTGCTACTTCCTTATTACGACTCCAGCCTATCTCGGTACCACGCTGAGTTACAGGCCCAAAATGGATAAACATGCCGAACCGTTTATCCATAAACTGATCTAAAACAGCTTTTGGTGTTTTAATATTTTGTTGTGCAATGGCCGCACAAATACTTAATGCCAGAAAAATAACTAACCCTAAACTTTTTTTCATCATGCTGATTACCGATAACTTATTATCCCAAAAGGAAGCCTTGACGAACAGTGCTTTCCTTTAAATTATTTTATAAAATTATCATAGGTAATACTTAATTGAAATGGATAAATCTTATATCCTGATGGATTATAAAATGATGATGTGTTTATTTAAGTTAGCCAGCCCGTGTATAAACAATAATCCCCGGTATACTAAATGCAAACCGGGGATTAATAATTATTGTTTTAGTCTTTTTATACCTATCTGATATCCGGAATGGCAATTGCATCCATATCGGTATAGTCAAGATTCTCCCCTGCCATACCCCATATAAAGCTGTAACTTGCTGTGCCACTGCCCGCATGTATGCTCCATGGCGGCGAAACAATGGCATCATAATTATCCATAATAACGTGCCTTGTCTCATCCCCTTGGCCCATGTAATGAAAAATACGCTGTCCGGCAGGTACATCAAAATAAAAGTAAGCTTCCATACGCCTGTCGTGCACATGTGGAGGCATAGTATTCCAAACACTGCCTTCGTGTAAAATAGTAAGCCCCATCACCAGTTGGCAGCTATTTATGCCATCAGCATGGATATATTTATTTATAGTACGCTTGTTGGCAGTTGATGCATCACCTGCATTCACTTTTGCCGCCTGTGCATGTGTTATTAGTTGGGTTGGATAAGTTGCATGGGCTGGTGCCGAAAGAATATAGAATACGGGGGGATGTTCAGCATTTTTAGCCGAAAAGCTTACACTTTTTACACCTTTACCAATATAAAGGCAATCCAATTTTCCTAATACCCATGTTTGTCCGTCTGCTGTAATTTCTCCTTCGCCTGCTACGTTAATAATACCTATCTCGCGTCGTTCCAAAAAATACTCGGCCCTCAGGTTTGGGTAGCTTTCCAGGTATGGTTTTTTATTTACAGGGCAGGCAGCGCCTATTATCATCCGGTCGTAATGTGTATAAACGCAATTAATCTGATCGGCTTTTACCAGGTTATCAATTAAAAAACGTTCTCTAATTAAGCCTGTTTGATAAGTCTTAAAATCATCAGGATGAACACTTTGTATTACTTTCAAGATATTATTTATTTTAAAGGGGTTTCAATATTAGAAGCAAGTGTACAATTATGGCTCTTCATTAAGAAAAAAAATCAGCATATTTTACGAAAACGATGGAGATAATAAATATTGAAATCAAACACTTACTGTCAGACTTAAACGTTTTCGTAAATATAAGACCGGTTAACTGTTTAATTTAACTAAAATACTATGTATCTTGACCATAAATACCACCAATAAAACCGTTTGCAAATTATGAAACAGAAAATAAGTTATTCATTGGCTTTAATCCTTATTACCCTCTTTATGCTTACATCAAAATCAGCCCCGGCCCAGGTAACAAACGCAACTGCAAAAAAATGGGTAAAAAGTCGCGAATGGAGCAATGGTTGCAAATTACAGCTGTTTCCAGAAGTTAATGCCGATGAATTTTACAAGCAATATCACGCTAATCCTGCCTTATGGACTAAAGTATTTGCATATTTAAGAGATACAAACCTTGATACTTTATCGGTTGGTAAACATGTTATTGATGGCGATAATGCTTATGTCTCAGTAACCGAAGGCCCTACAAAAGATTTTGAGCATACCGCATGGGAGTCGCACCGTAAATATATCGACTTGCAGTATGTAATAAAAGGAAAGGAAAAAATGATGGTTGCTCCTTTAAGCGAAGCAACAGTGACCAAACCATATAATGAGGCGAATGACAATGCAAATTACATTTACGATGGCGGTAATTCGTACATAGCTGTACCCGGGACTTTTTATCTATTCTTCCCGGTTAATGTGCATCGCCCTAATATTAAAACCGATGGCGCTGATACAGAAAAAAAACTGGTAATCAAGATCAGAGTAGCTCAATAAATTAGACGGTGTCCATTTGGCGATATCTCTATAACCACTATCCCTTTTCGTAATGCAGGCAAACTACACCGGAGGTAAAGGCTTTGGTTGTTAAAAGCTTTAATTTTATGGCATGTTTGGTATCTCTAAATAAAGGTATACCCTGTCCAAGTATTATAGGGTTTACAAATAACCAATAATCGTCAATCAAGTTATACTGCATTAATGCATGTGCAGTGCCAGGGCTGCCAAACATCACTATTTCTTTACCTTCTTGTCGTTTTAATTCAATAATCTGCGCCTCTAAATTATCGCTGATAACTCTTCTTTTCTCCGAATCATGCCTCCTCATCGTCTTGGACACAATCACTTTATCAACCCTGTTATACCATTCTGCATGTTGAATTTCATGTTTTGATGCGTTAGGTTTATCGCCTGCAGTTGGCCAGTAGTTTTCCATTAACTCATAAGTAACCCGCCCGTACAAGCCGGTATCGGCATTGTCTGTGCGGTCGCCGGCGTAATCAAAAATATCGTCATCAATATGTATCCAATCAATTTCGCCATTAGGCCTTGCTGTAAATCCGTCAAGCGAGATATGCATAAATAAGATCAGTTTTCTCATTATGTAAGTTTTTAGTTTGTTTATCTGTTAACAAATATAAACCTGCATAACCTTCAGTAAAAGAGCCTTTAGTGCCATTCTAACGGTGTCTTTATGCCATTAAATCCCTGCTGTATTCTTATTGAAACAGTGTCCCTTCGTGAAAATGATTCCATGAGTGCCTGTATTCCTGGTAGGCTTGTATTTTGTCGAGCTTGGCACCTTTATTTGTTCCTGATGTGCAAAGGCCGTCCCAATCCCATACTGACGCGGTTTCGGTATCGGTTAGCTGCCCCGTAGGATCAAGATTAAAATGAAGTTCCTTTCCGTTTACGGTTCTATTCCAAACGTGGTAGGTTAAGCTGTCTTTTTCCAGGCTAACCACAATTGGCGTATTTGCCAGGTTATCATTTACCAGTCGCGTTTTTACCAGCTGCCTCCAATTGTAAGCTTTGGCTTTACCGTTGGTTATAACACCTAAAACCCAGCTTTTCCTTATCAGTGTATCTTTATTCTTAATCGTGCTATCTCTGTCCACCGCCTGAAGTCTGTCGTAATTTTTAAGGTCATTATAATCTGCAGTGAAATGTTTGTCAGGTTGTAAAATAAGTGAGCCTGGGTGCTTTGTAAGCCACGAGCTCAATGTTGATTGCTCATAATACAATTCTTTCAAATGGTTGCCCTTCATCGGCCCGACCGCTGCAACACCTGTTGCCTGGTACCACCAGCTTTTGGTGTCTACATCTTCAATTACTGCATTATAGTGTCTTGCACCTACTAAACGAAAATCCTGTCTTTTGCCATTAATCATCGGACTAAACACCCTTCCGGTGCGGCACATAGTACAATAAGTTACCAAAACGGGCTCGCCACCTACATTGTCCTGTACTTTATGGTGATAGCCGAGATATATAAGCGGGTAAGCCTTTGCAACATCGTTGTTGACAACACCCAATATAACATAGTTTTCAGGTACTTTATTTGTTATGGCGTTAGCAAATACCACCGATTTAGGCTCTTCAAACATGGTCTCGGCCTTAAACATAACATCGCTTATATAAAAACTGCCCAGATAAAGTGCAAGCACTACTATTTTAACAATTTTGTTTTTGCGCGAGTTTGCTGCAAAGTATTTAACAAAGTACACAACTATAAATAATGCCCCAGTTATACGCAGCGGCCATACAATCTTCTCAAGATAGTAAGATACAGTTATAGCATTAAGATCCTGGCTGCCGGGAAAAGGCATTAAAAGGTAAGCATGTACCAATCCAGGTATCAACAACAAACAGAAGCCTGTCCAAAATACCCATGGACTTGTTTTATTCTCTTTCATTTAAATATTTAGGTTAACATTTAAAGGTCTGCTTAAAAGATTAGATTTCAAAATTAATTTGAGGCAATATCATAGCTTATATAGCTGGCTATACGATAGTTAAACAGTTGGATTAACGAAAATTTACAGAAAAGCTGTAAGTATCATCATCAATATCAATAATTTTTACAAGCCCTGGCATAATTTATCGTTAAAAGCTGGATTTAATGCTTTTATTAGCATTATATTTAGCTCAAAATTAATTCTACCTTATACCTCTGCCTTCTATATGCACCGTTTTCTATTAAGATCATTACCTTTCCATAAGTTGCTTTTACTCATTATTGCCATTGCTACAATATTTTTATATGGATGCCAGCAAAATGATGATAACAAACACAACGAATTAAAAAAACAATTACGTGCAGTTGACAGCCTGATAATAGCCGGTAAAGGCGATAGTGCAATGGTTTTGTTAAACAAGCTCAGGCCCCGAATTCCTCAATCCGATCCGCTGATATGTATATATTATCACATTGAAACTGAGCATAATGCTTTAAAACCGAAGGTAATGAACCTGTACGCGGATAGTTCGCTGGCTTTTTTTAATAACGCCAAAACCATGAGAGAATATCCGGAGGAATACCTTCAAGCACTATTATCCAAAGGCGACGCTTGCCTTGCTGCTAAAAACTATATTGCTGCACTCAATTATTATTATAAAAGCAAGGAAGTTTTGTCTAAAACCGTCTGTGACAATGGTAATCTGGCTAATAAGATAAGTGCAATATATTTCGAACAGAAAAACTATAAACAGGCCGCCCGTTATTGCGTGGAAAGTTATAACCGGTTGGAACAATGCCACGAGAATATTAATGAGCAAAAGTTGTTTTTTATAAAACAGGGGGCGCTTAATAACATTGGTTTCTTTTACGAAAAGGCCGGAATGCTGGATAGCGCCAATTATTATTATTTAAAAGATGTTGATTATATAAGTAAAACCAATATTAAAGTACTTGGCATGCACAGTGTTAATTCGGCGTTGCAGGTGGTATATGATAATTTGGGTGGGGTAAATTTAAAAAAGAGTAATCTGGCCATTGCAGATACTTTTTTGAATAAAAGCATCAACCTTCCAGGAATTGATGATAATGCCGCAAAAACACCACCCTTGCTTAAACTGGCAGATTTGTACATCCGAACCGGTGATAAAAATAAGGCCCAGCTAGCTTTTAACGAAAGTAAAAAGTTGCTCGACAGCTTTCCAGATAAAAACAGGACTTATGAAATAAGCTGGAACAAATTATATGCACAATATTTATACAAAACCGGCAATCCGGCAGATGCTTACCGCTACCAGGAAAGGTATATCAACTTAAGGGATTCGGTTGATAATAGTTCTACTGTGCTTTACCGTCTTGATGTGCAGCAGGTTTTAAGTATTTTAAAACAAAAGCAAACTTTAAGCGAATTAGAGCAGGATAATAAAGTAAAAAGAATATACCTGGCCTGTTTTATCATCTTCGGTATACTGGCTGTTGCTATAATTTTAATGATCAACCAGATCCTTAAAAAAACAAAGGAAAATCAGAAAGATATTAAGGTACATAATCAGGAATTACAGCATACACTTGATCAGTTGGAACATGTTAACAAAAACTATATTCGCATAATGCGTGTAATGGCGCATGATCTCAGGAACCCGCTTTCGGGTATAACAGGCCTTGCGGCTATGCTTTTGGATGAAGATGAGCAGTTTTCGGACGAAAGCCGACACATGCTTAAACTAATAGAAAAAACAGGCATCCATTCAATGGAAATGATCAATGAGCTGCTTAAATCAGGGCTTTCAAACGAAGACGAGTTGGTGGTAAAACAATTGCTCGACTTAAATTCCCTGCTATATGATTCTGTTGAACTGCTTCAGTTTAAGGCAAAGGAGAAGCAACAACAGATAATATTTGAAAGCAGTGGCGTACCATTGATGGCTGAAATTAACCATGAAAAAATATGGCGGGTGATTAATAACTTAATTGTAAATGCTATAAAGTTTAGTCACCCGGCTGGTATAATTACTGTTGGTATTAAGAAAGAGAATAAAAACATCCTGATTTCGGTAGCTGATAACGGTATTGGGATTCCTGAAAAAGAAAAAGAGAGTGTTTTTGAAATGTTTACTCCTGCCAAAAAATTGGGCACTAATGGTGAACAGGCATTTGGCCTTGGTTTGTCTATTTCCAAAAGGATAATAGAACTGCATAAAGGCAAGATATGGTTCGAAAACAATCCTGATGGAGGTACTACTTTTTATATCGAGATCCCCGGTTCATAATAATTAACTAACCGGGTTTAAAATCAGGTCATATCGTTGTTCCTTTAATGGTTTGCCAAAACTGGTGGATTCAAGTTCTTCCATTAAAGTAAATCCTAACTTTTTATAAATAATTGCTGCAGCAATTTGCTCATTGGTTGTCCATAAATAGGACGTTTTATAATTTCTTTCTTTAAGGAAATCTATATACAGGCCAATCATCTTTTTCCCCAGCCCTATTCCACGATAATCATTTTCTAAAATAAAAAAACGTAACTGGGCCGAATCATTCTCCCTATGCATTAAAAGTAGGAAGCCTACAATCCTGTTATTGTGTTCAGCTATCCATACCCGATCTTTTTGAGGATCATAATTTTTGTAAAATTCATATAGTCCATATGCTACATAAGCTTCAAAACTTACACCAAAACCATGTTCCCTTTCGTAAATAGCGCCATGCATATAGGTGATATAGCCAATATCGCCGGGTTTTAGCGTTGTGCGGATAATAATATCCTCCAAACTAATATTATTTTTCATTCTTTTTTAAGTTTGATGTTTTTAAAATACTGCTGATCCCGTTCATGTGCCCAACAAGTTCATTTATCTGCTCGTCTGATAACGACGAAAGCAAATGCACAATCTTCTGTTGCGAAGTATTGCTCAATTCCGAAAAGATGGTTTTTCCGGTTTCTGATAGTTGCAGGTAATAAGATCGTTTGTCTTTATTATCCTGTCTTTTCTCAATAAGTTGTTTTTTTTCAAAGCTTCGCAGTATCCGGCTCAAATAGCCCTTGTCCAGGTTCAGCAATTCAATAAGGCCGCTTGCTGTCATCCCTTGGGGATAATGGTATAACTCGTACATTATACGTACTTCTGTAAGTGAGAAATCGCTGTTCAGGTATTTATCCAACAAACCTATTACAGAGGTATAATAGCGGTTAAATGCCCTTATCTGGGCTATATTTTCATCAATCATAAGGCAAATATATAAATATAGTTGCTTTTGTCAACTATATTTATATATTTTTACTAAAAGATGAATAAAGCCTGATTTTTAACAAGAATATTGGTTTCGAGAATGTGGATAAAAGGTATTATAAACTATTTGTAGTTATTAATCAGTTCCATAACCCTTTTCTCAAAATTTGCGGTATTAATACCAGTAATTTCCGTTATCACTTTAAAATAATTATCATCTCCCCAGCCGCAATCAATTAGCTCCTTTATTCCGGCTATTCCTTTGCGCCGTTCCACTTCATCACAGATTAAACTGGAAATTAACGATCTCACTTTTGTTTGATGCTCAAAGATCATTGGATTTTTACTGAATAACTCAAGCAGACTTGTCTGCGGATGCTTTTGCAGATATTGTTTTAATACCGGGACTAATTGCCTCTGGCTGATCATTTCGCCATTATCATCCGTATAGTAAGCATTACCCCAGCTATAAGCTATACCTTCTTCAGCGGCTGAGTTACGGGTATTCTTTCTTATCTTCCCTGCATAATAATGAAATACATCGTGCGAGAAATCCTCATTATGCATAATTGAGAAAATAGTACCGGCATCCGGGCCATATCCATCCGTTACCTGTCCTGCCGATTCACTATCATATTCGTACCCAAGCAAACGCAATATCTCCTGGTAATTATTACATAGGTAAAAATCGAAGTGTTCGGGCTGTAAGCCGAGTTTTTGGGCAATTTGCGTATTCTTTTTATCAAATATTTTAGCCCTTTCAATATTCACTTCATCCAAATAATGATAAGTGATATTGCCAACCTTTGTTGTTTTCCAGTTTTTGGTGAGGTAGTAAAGTGGAATAGAAAAAATCACCCTGTTATTATCCAGTTCAGCCATAAAGTTAATTACAGCCCTAAGTTGATCCTTTGTTGCAGCAGGATTTATAAATGCAAGCGAGATGATATATTGATTATCCTTAACCGGGTACAGGTTTATAAGCTGTGGTTTGTAATAATCCGGCTCTTTCCCGTTTGTTCTTATTGGTTTAAGGTCTTTATAGGTTGATAAGCTTAAAGTAGCCCCCAAAGGGCTTATTTCGTCTGGTAATGGCTTGCCATGGTTGATATGTACCAATAATGTATCAAGGGCATCCAATAATTTCGATCGTGTTTCAGCTGATACTGTTGAATGAAGTTCAATATTCCTGTTTATAGGTGTTTGCGCCCAAAGAGGTTGACTGCCGATTAAAAGGAAAAGACTTAACAGGTAATGCTTCATTATTTAGCAAACTGAATTTTTATGGCAGTTACCTGTTTAATGCATCTCGCTGGTTTTTTCTCGTCCTGCACGATAATACGGAATGGCCCGTCGGCAGGCAGCAATGGTTTGCCATCAATTTTATCAGCAAGTATAATTATCCTGTCCGTAAAATCTTTATCCAGTTCAGCCAATGCGAAAACAACCTGGTAGCCATCAGTTGCTTCTACCTGTACATATTTGGTCAAATTTTTACCTCTCAAATCCTTACCTAAAGTAACACCGGCCTTTTGCAGGATGGTAGATAATATAACTCCCGAATAAGTATGATCCTTTCCATCCTTGTCTTTTCGGGTTACTTCAGTTTGAGTAAACTGGTTTAGATCTGCCAATTTTAAATCAAGTGGTGTGGTTACCTCCCCACTAACTTTTATTGATGCCTCTTTAACAATAGTTTGCGCTTTTACTAAATAAGATATTGTAAATAAGGTTATTAGTGTAGCTAATATAAATTTATACTTTTTCATTTTTATTAAGATTGTGAGTTTTTCTGTACTTGTAATTTACTCCTCAAAGCTATTCATCCATTTCCTGATTAATGCCACCCTGTCTTTTAAAAACTTTGGCCCGAAGAAGATACTCGACCAATCATCAAAATTTTCGTATTGAAAGCCAAGATAAAATACCCAAAATGCAAAACCAAGATAAGGTATTGCTTTAAGTTCGTCATCATGTAATGGCTTTACTTTCCGGTAATTCTCTATAAAAATATTAAAAGCACGGTCAGCCTCGGTTTTTGTAAGTCTGTTATAACTCACATCCATGAAAAAATGGATATAAAATGAAGTAATATCATTGGCAAGGTATCCTTTCCCGGAAAAATCAAAATCGAAAAAGGTAATGTTATTGTCTTCGTCAAAATGAAAGTTCTTTGGCAAAAAATCGTAATGGCAATAGCCATAACTAAATTTCGACAAATCAAATTGCCCCAGCTTTGCAATCACCTCCTCTGCTGTGTTCGTTAAGTAAGCATATTCTGTTTCGAGTTCGTTAAAGGCCTCCTTGATAACTTTTAAAGGCAGGTTAATGGTTGTATCTATATTAAATTCTTTACGGTAATGCGATAAAGTAATGTTAGCCGTTATATTGTGGATGGCAGCCATTTCCTGCCCGATAATGCCTAACTGTTCGTCACTCAGTTCGTTAAACACTTTGCCTTTAGCATAGCTGAATAATACTCCATAACGGATACCTTCGGCTGCATTAAAGGTTTGTATTTGGTTACCTGTTAAATCTTTTATTGGATAAGAAACCTTTGCCCCCTTATCTATCAGGGCATTAAGCAGCTCAACTTCGCCTTTTATTTCTTCAAGTTTACGATGCTGGTCGCGATAGATTTTAAATACATATTTTTCAATACCGTTATCTAAAACATAGGTGTCGCTTACGTTATGGATCAATAATTGGCAGGTCATGTCCTTGAATCCATATTGCTTTTCAAGGAAAACCTTTAGCGCAACAGAAGATAAGGTGGAATATTGAGTCGGAAAAATGTCCATTGTTATAGGGCTGAGTGCCCGCAAAGATAGCTTCGCTTAATTAGAGACGCAATATTTATTCAAATGGGTTATATCCAACTTGTGCCAATTGAAATCTATCTGAAAAATTATTAGTCAAAATCTCTTTTAACGCTGCTGGACTATCAGTAATAAGCCCATCAGGATCAAGGTTTAGGAATTGGTTAATCTCAAACGGTAAGTCTAATGTCCAGGCATATACCAATTTAAAACTATTTCCTCCGTCCCTAAGCGCAACGGCCCGTTTAATCCTTCCAATAAAAAAGTCGGCAAGCAACGGAATCTGAATAGAAATTCCATCGGCATACGTATAATTAGGCACATTAAGTGACCTAAAAAAAGCGTCGGTAAATTCAGGTTCGGTATGTTCATCTACACCAAGCGCCCTATTTGGTGATAAAACAGATGCACCAGCCTGAAAAAATACGTGTTCGTCCTCTGTCGCCAGCGACCGTGTAACTGTAATACAGGTGCCATTGAACTGGTTTGAAAAGTTAGTATCAATGCAATCGAAAAGTTCAAGAATATTTCCGTCAGAGTTTTTGGTATCAAACATAATAAGCGCTGGTATAAGCGCGGGATTTGTTTGAAAAGCAAGACTTAACCCTTTCAGGTAATTTGCAAGCGATAAATCGGTACTGGTTGTGCCCTCACCCATGTAATATATGCCATCTACAGCGTGAATGTCAGGTTCAAGTGCATTTGCACCTGCTTGCAGGTAATTTATAGCATCGGCAACTTTATTAGGGTTATGCCCGATAATAAAAAACTGTCTCATAATGAAGATAGTTTAGGTAAGGATTAGGTTAAATATCTTGTACTTAGGTATGTTTAAGTATACATATTTACGATTTTTATTCCAACGGACAAAATTTCTATAAAATTTCAGAGCTATTGAAAAGCTTCGTATTTAACTGTTTACAAGCATAACCAACTCAGCACTACGAAATACACCGCGCTCCAAATGCCATCCTTAAATATTCCCCTTCTTTAATTCATCCACAGCAAAATTAGCCGCCCTGGCAGTTAGGGCCATGTAGGTTAATGATGGGTTTTGACAAGCTGATGAAACCATACAGGCCCCATCAGTTACAAATACATTTTTGGCATCCCAAACCTGATTATGCTCATTGAGCACCGATGTTTTCGGATCTCTGCCCATACGTGCTGTGCCCATTTCGTGGATTCCATCTCCAACGTTATGTCCGCGGTCCCACGAGGTTATATTCTTAACTCCTGCCGCATCAAGCATTTCCCTTGCTTCTTTCACTATATCAACCCGCATCTTTTTCTCATTATCCTTTATTTCGGCATCCATAGCTAATATCGGCAACCCCCATTTGTCTTTTCTTTTTGGGTCGAGTGTTATCTTGTTTTCGTGATACGGTAACAGCTCGCCAAAGCCACCTATGCCTATTGTCCATTGCCCGGGTTCTGTAATAGCTTCCTTAAAAGCCGAGCCTATATTTAATTCGGCAACATTCCTGCTCCACCCCTCACGCCCTGCGCCGCCCTGGTAACCAAAGCCCCGCATATAATCACGTTTATCGCCAAACAGGTTGGCAAAGCGCACTACATATATCCCGTTTGGCCTTCTGCCGAAGTAATATTTATCCTCATACCCCTCGACCGTACCCGATGCACCAAGATTATAATGATGATCCATAATATTATGGCCTAATTCGCCGCTGCTGCTCCCCAGGCCCCCTGGCCAGATATCAGTTGCCGAGTTCATCAAAACCCACGCACTGTTAAGCGTAGAGGCGTTAACAAACACAATTTTTGCATGATATTCATAGGTTTGATGCGTTTCCGCGTCAACTATTTCAACCCCGGTAGCTTTTTGGGTATTCTTATCGTAAATAATTTTGGTTACAATTGAAAATGGCCTCACAGTTAAATTACCAGTAGCCCGGGCTGCCGGCAAGGTTGACGATTGTGTACTGAAATACCCACCAAACGGGCATCCTTCCCAGCACCGGTTACGGAAATGACAGGCGTTCCTGTCAGGAATGGCTTCTGTAAGGTTGGCGCTGCGGCCAATTATCATATGGCGGGTGTTGTTATAATGCTTTTTCAGCCTATCGGATACATCTTTTTCTACACAGTTCATATCCATTGGCTTTAAAAAATGACCATCAGGTAGTTGCGCCAAGCCCTCTTTCGAGCCATTTACCCCTGCAAATTTTTCCACATGATCGTACCATGGTGCAAGGTCTTTATAGCGGATTGGCCAGTCAATAGCCCAGCCGTCTTTTGCATTGGCTTCAAAATCAAAATCACTCCAACGATAGCTTTGCCTGCCCCATAGTATTGAACGGCCGCCCAATTGGTACGACCGCCACCAGTTGAATGGCTTTATTTCAGTATATTGGGGCATCCTGTTCATTTGCCCAATAATCCATAATCGGTTCATATGCGCCCCATCCGCGTGATATCACCGGGCGCTCTTTTCGTTCTGCTTGCGTTGCACTTCCTCTATGTTCAAACTCCCAGGGATCTTTTGCGGCAGATTTATAATCTTTCAGGTGTTCAAAATTACGCCCGCGTTCCAGCATAATGGTTTTAAGTCCGCGGCCGGTAAGCTCTTTGGCAGCCCACCCGCCGCTTATGCCCGATCCAATAACAATTGCATCATAAGTATTATTGGCCTTAGCCTTGCCATTTACATTAACAGTATCTGCCGACATAATTTTTTAGTTAAAAGTTTGGTGAACAAATTGGTATTACAATAATATTCATTTAGGCCAACTATAACAAGGCATTAATTGTGTACAAAACAATTAATTGAAAAAGAAACCTGATGGTACCCCCCCCCTTTTTACTTGCAAAACGGGGGCGATCCAGCAAAGCGCAGATCGGGTGAGTCAAAATCGGCATCGTGCAATGCAGTTAATAACTACAAAATTTAGTAATTTGGCCCAGTTTAACTATAATGAGCATAACCGTATACGGCTTACAGGATATAAAAAAAGAAGTTCAGCATTTGCCGCATGAGCAATTGGCCGAGCTTTGCCTGCGCCTTGCACGTTATAAAAAAGAAAACAAAGAGCTGCTGGCTTATTTACTGTTTGATGCCAGCGACGAACACTCATTTATTGAAAAAGTAAAGGGCGAAGTTGGCTTTATGCTGAGCCAGTTGCCATCACAAAGTTACCTTGCTGCAAAAAGTATCCGTAAAGTTTTAAGGCTGATTAGTAAGTATGTTAAATTTATAGGCTCGAAAGAAGCAGAAATTGACTTACTTTTGAATTTTTGCCACAATTACCTGCAATACATCAACCGCAATACATCGTATAAGCCTTTGCGGCTGATACTGGTAAGACAGGTGCAAAAAATTAGTACCAACATTAAAAAATTGCACGAAGACCTGCAATTTGATTACGTGAATGATTACAACGCATTACTGGATGAAGCAGAAAAGAAGTTTCCCTGGTTTTACAAGAATGATTATTTGTTGTAACATCTTATACGTTTTAAAATCTAACTAATAAAATTAACTGATAGTGGCCGGAAAAGAAGCAGCTTTTAAAAAGATTTACGAAGCCAATTCAAAAAAGATCTACCACTTGTGTTATGGTTATACCGGTGATGATGACGCTGCGAGCGATCTTTTGCAGGAAACGTTTCTAAAAGTTTGGCAAAACCTCGATAAATTCCGTAACCAGGCCATGATCTCCACCTGGATATATCGTATTGCTGTTAATACTTGTCTTACTTACCTCCGTTCGGAAAAACGGCAGGCAAAAGACGAGCTTACTCCATTTATATCTGAAAATAAAAAAGAAGAGCTATCCGAAAAAAACGAGCAGGTAGCCTTACTTTATAAGTGTATATCGAAATTGGAAGAATCAGAAAGAATTATAATTACAATGGTGCTCGATGAGTTGCCATATCCTGAAATTGCAGATATATCAGGCATCTCGGAGGGCAACCTGCGGGTGAAGATCTATCGTATTAAACAAAAGTTAACCGAATTGTATAACCACTATGAAAGAATTTGAGCATTTAATGTCGGTTTGGCAGGGACAGCCAAAACCCGACAAGCTTTCGGTGGACGAGGCGCTAAAACAAGTGAAGAAAGGCATCAATGGTATAACCAGCAAGTTATACTGGGGCATTGTAGGGATGGTAGCGCTAATAGTATGTGCTTTTATAATAACGTTCTTTTTTGCATTCCGTTCCCCTGCCACAATCATAGGCATATTGATAATACTGATTACCATGCTCTTATACCTGTCCCTCATTATAAGGCATTACCACATATTAAACAAACACGATCTTACCCAAAACCCTACCGAATACCTCAATACGCTTAAAGAATATCAAAAAAACCGAACTAAAGTTATAGGCTGGTTTTATTATGTTTTTATGTTGATGATAAGCGCCGGACTAGCCCTTTACTTCATTGAGGTACTTGAAAATGCACCGGTTTACTTTAAGCTGATAACTTATGGTTCCATTATCATCTGGTTTTTGTTCATCACCTTCTATTTAAAGCCACGAATGTTTAAAAACGAGGAAGAGAAGCTAAACCTGATGATTGACAGACTGATCCGCCTGCAGGAGCAATTTGATTAAAATGATCTCAATACAAAAAGCTGGACTTGCCGATGCTGATAAACTATTGGCCTACAGCAAAAAGACTTTCTACGATTTCTTTGCCCATCTTAACGATGCAGCCAATATGGAGGCTTACGCCGCTATTGCATTTACCAATAAAAAAATACTTGCAGAGCTAACCAACCCAAACTCCGAATTTTATTTTGCAATGCTTGACAACGAGGTTGTTGGTTACCTTAAACTAAATTTCAACAATGCCCAAACCGAGTTTCAGGATGCAAATGCTATCGAAGTTGAACGCATTTATGTTTCCGGCGAACATCATGGTAAGCATATTGGTCAGCAGCTTTTAAATTTTGCTATACAAGCAGGTATCAGCAGGCAATTACAATACGTCTGGCTTGGTGTATGGGAGCATAACCAAAAGGCAATAGGCTTTTATGAGCACAATGGTTTTGAAATATTCAGCAGTCATGAATTTTTATTGGGGAGCGACAAGCAAACTGATTTACTGATGAAGAAACAATTATAACTATTATCCCCTCATAAACGGATTAAAATTCCTTGTGCCAATTTCCATGCCTGCTGCCCGGCACACTGTCTTTTCACCGAATTTAAAGTTTATCTTATCCATTGCCTGGTATAGCTTTATGCGCTCCTCATTATCTTCAAAAAGGTTTATCTGGTAGCTGCCTGTGCACAAGTTGCTTAACCTTACTCCTATTAATCTTATCGGACGGTGCTGGTTCCACGCTTTTTTAAGCAGATTTTTTACACCCGGTATTAAAATATGTTCTGCAGAGGTTAAGGATATTTTTTCTTGTTGGGTATGGGTTTCAAAATTGGCATAACGTACTTTTATTGCCAGGCACGATGCTACTTTGTTCTCCTTTCGCAGTTTGGATGATAATTCTTCAGTCATTGATACCAGGATATTTTCGATGCTTTGCTTATCTGATATGTTAGTATGAAAAGTATGCTCGGTAGATATAGATTTACGCTCGCTGTGAGGCACTATCTCGCCCTCATCAATACCATTTGCCTTATCCCATAAATACCTGCCCATTTTGCCGAATATAGCTTCCAGGAAGCGAACGTCTGTTTTTTGAAGCTGCCCTATCCGCTCAATGCCATACTGGTGCAGCTTACCGGCAGCGCTTTCGCCCAGGCCGGGAATCTTTCCTATAGCCAGCGGCGCCAAAAACTCCTTTTCCTTGCCATGAGGAATAAACATCTGTCCGTTAGGCTTAGCCTGGTTAGTGGCCATTTTCGATACAGTTTTACCCGACGACATCCCGAATGAAATAGGCAATTGGGTTTCGCGTATTATCTTTTGCCGCAGCTCGGTGGCGTGCTGGTAACAATTATGAAAGCGATCCATACCGGTATAATCAACATAAAACTCATCTACAGAGGTTTTCATGTACAATGGCACTGCATTATGGATGATCTCTGTAACCTCGCGCGATGCCTCGCCATACCTGCCGTGCGAACCGCGCAGTACAATGGCATGCGGGCATAATTTTAAGGCTTGTCGTGTAGGCATGGCTGAATGCACCCCATATTTACGTGCCTCATAGCTACAACTGGCAACCACTCCCCGCTCTGCCGAGCCGCCGATGATCACCGCTTTGCCAATCAGCGATGGATCAAACTTGCGCTCAACCGATACGAAGAACGAATCAAGATCGATATGCATTATGGTGCGTTTGGCAGTCATTCAACAAAAGTAAAAAATAAATTGAAATTACTAAAAATATTAGCATTTTAGCAGTCGAAATATTGTTGCGTTATGATGAGCTACGCCGACTATTTAATGATCATTTCCCCGCCCGATGACTTAATAAAAGAGGTCAATAGGTATAAACGCGCCTCTGTAAACGCGATTGGTCATTTCGAGGGCATGCATAGCATGGCGCATATTACCATAACCCATCAAACCAGGTGTAAACCATTTTTAGCACATCCTGCTATTATGCGGATGGGTGAAAGATTAAGCACAATGCCACCTGTTGAATTATTCATAAACAGGTTCGATTTTTTCAACCATGGACAAAGCGCTAAAACCATTTACGCCAAAATTGAACGGACTGAACGCTGCGATAACTGGTTCCAACTGCTAACCATGCAGATGGGAATAAAGGTGCATAATCTGGTGCCGCATATCACTATTGCCAGCAATATCCCGGTAACTGCGTTTAATAAATTATGGCCGAATTTTGAAGGCAAGGAGTTTAAGCGCTCATTTATAGTAAGTAACTTAACTATTTTACAAAGAGATACTTATGCAGAATATAGAAAGTGGGAAGTTTATAAAGAATTACACTTTGGCAATAAACTGCTGGCGTTTTGAGATAAGAAAAAGCGTAAAGCTGAAAGCAAAACAATAGTAGCTAAAAAGCTTTTGGATTTATGCTTTTATCTTTGAGCTCTCACTTAAATAAAAATCCATTTGCAAATGCTAAAAATATTAGCAATATTTGTTTTTAAAACAAACGGTTATGACAGAGTATCATGATTATTTAATAGTGCTTTCACCACCTGAAAGCGTTATCAACAGTGTAAAACAGCTAAAGGATAGCAGTGCAAAAGTGATTGGCGAATATGACAGTCATTACTCAAAGGCGCACATTACCGTTCAGTACTGGCCGCGTAAAAGGCAGGTATGGATTGAGCCGATGATCCCCAAGCTGGAACGTGATCTGCAAAATCTGTCTCCTGCCGTACTTGACATTAATGGCTTTGATTATTTCGACCATGCTGAAAAGCCAACCATTTATACAAAGTTAAAATCGACCCAACAAACAGAAATTTGGTTTAAACATTTACGCAGATACTTCAGCAAGCCCGATTTTGAGCCGCATATCAGCATTGCGCGCAGTATCCCAACCGCTGCATTTAATAAACTGTGGCCTCATTTTAAAGACCTTGAATGGAACGAACAAATTAAAATTGACAGGTTAACCATACTGCGCCGGGAAACCATCGGGCACGAAAAGGTTTATAAAAAGATAAAAGAAATACCATTTAACAGCAGGTACGATTTCTATACGTTTGCCAATTCGAAGCTTAAAGCCCCTGCAATACCATTAAAGCGTGTTAATACACAGCAATTTAGCCTTTTTTAACAATTTATTAACCAAAAACAAACCTTTTCCTATCTTTGCGCCGGGGTAAGTCTTTTACGGCCAGCTCCTCTTGAACTCCCCCAGGGTGGGAACGCAGCAAGGGTAGAGAGTTGAGCGGCGCGATAAAAGTAGCTTACCCTTTTTTGTGCCTTTATGTTTCGTTAACCGATATTCGGCATTCATTATTCGATATTATTGAGCTTAATCCCCTATCTATAGCCTCAAATCACTAATTTCGCAAAAACATTTACTACACTAATGCTCGATATACTCATTATAGGTGGCGGCCCCATAGGAATAGCCTGCGGACTTGAAGCCAAAAAAGCAGGTTTAAGCTTTTTAATTGTTGAAAAAGGCTGCTTGGTTAATTCGTTATACAACTACCCTTCTACCATGACGTTTTTCTCCACATCCGAGAAGCTGGAAATTGGCGGTATCCCCTTTGTAACCATAAGCAATAAGCCAACCCGCTCAGAAGCATTGGAGTACTATCGCCGGGTAGCCACATCAAACCATTTGCCGGTTAATTTATTTGAAGAGGTAACAGGTGTAAAAAAAGAAAACGATATTTTTACAATAACCACCAACAAGGCAACTTACCAGGCAAAAAAGGTGATCCTTTGCTCCGGGTTTTATGATATTGCCGTAAATCTGGATATCCCTGGCGAAGACCTGCCAAAAGTAAAGCACTATTACAAAGACCCGCACTATTATGCCATGCAAAAGGTAGTTGTGGTTGGCTCAAGCAACTCGGCAATTGACGTAGCACTGGAAACTTACCGTAAAGGCGCGGATGTAACATTGGTTATCCGTGGTGAAGAAGTTAGTCACCGAGTTAAGTATTGGGTTAGACCTGATATTATCAACCGCATAAAAGAAGGCAGCATAAAGGCTTATTTCAACTCTAATTTAAAGGCAATAAGACAGCACGAGGTTGATATTGAAACACCTGAAAGTACAATAACTATCCCCAACGATTTTGTTATGGCGATGACCGGCTACAGGCCAAATTTCGACTTCCTTAAAAAACTGGGTATCACCTTAACTGATGATAAGTTTATCCCTCATTATAATTCCGAAACAATGGAAACTAACCTGCCGGGCCTATACCTTGCAGGCGTTGTTTGCGGCGGGTTAGATACACATCTTTGGTTCATTGAAAACTCAAGGATACATGCAGAGATGATTATTGGGGATATTGTTTCGAAACGTTGAAATGTTGTAAAGTTGGAGGGTTGAAATGTTTTGAAAACATTAGAAACATTATCAACTATTGTAGTGAAAACTTTCAAGGTCAATGTCATCCAAATCATAACATTGCAACTTTATAACATTTCAACCTTCCAACAATAAAACAATTCATTTTTTTCTTGCATAAATAAAAATTAATGCAATACTTTGCACAAAATTTAAAAAACAATAAAAACAACATTAAAAATGAACCAACAAAGCTTAAATAAGCAAATGATCAGAGCAATCTTTGCTCCGGTTACCGCTGCTTTGGTTTCAACTGTTTTTTTATTTTCTCCTTCACGACGAAGGCCGTACATGCCCCGGGTTTGATTTAGTTCTCGTCCTAAACCCAAAATGAAGTTTTTATTAAACTTCTCCCACAAAAGATCATCTAATTATTAACGCCCTAAAGGCAAATAATTTAACGGTAATTTTTCTATTTCAATGATTAAAGATTTTGATATACAGGTAGCAAGCGCGCAGCACGTTGATTATGCACAGCAGATCTGCGATGAAATGGCCGAATCTGCAAAAGCACGCGGCACAGGCATTGCCCAACGCTCGCCCGAATACGTTGCTAATAAAATGCTTGAAGGCAAAGCAGTTATTGCATTCCATAAAGATGGTACATGGGCAGGTTTCTGCTACATAGAGACCTGGAGCCATGGCGATTTCGTGGCGAACTCAGGCTTAATAGTTAGTCCGCAGTTCAGAAAAGAAGGGCTGGCAAAGGCAATTAAAGAGAGTATCTTCAAATTATCCCGCACCAAATACCCAAATGCCAAGATTTTTGGTCTTACAACTGGTCTGGCTGTAATGAAAATAAATTCAGATTTAGGCTACGAACCGGTAACCTATTCAGAACTTACACAGGATGAAGATTTTTGGGCAGGATGCAAAAGCTGCGTAAACTATGATATCCTGATGAGCAAGGGGCGTAAAAACTGCATGTGTACCGCAATGCTGTTTGATCCTGCCGAAAAACAAAAGGAATACGAGGATAAAATGAAAAAGATTACGCATAAAGCAACGTTGCTGGAGCGTATTGAAAATGCGATTAAAAAAAGGATAGATAAATTCTCCTATAGCACAACGTAAAGACACAAACGAATAATTACAGCGGCGCAAGTATTGCGTCTCTACATAATACAAAATCCATGAAAAAAAAGGTTGTTTTAGCTTATAGCGGCGGTTTGGATACCTCATTCTGCTGCATTTATTTAACACAGGATCTTGGTTACGAGGTTCACTCGGTAATTGTAAACACAGGAGGTTTCTCTGAAGAGGAACTAAAAGGTGTTGAAGAACGTGCCTATAAAATGGGCGTTACCTCTCACCATGTGGTTGATGAAACTGAAAACTTTTATAATACCTGTGTTCGCTTTTTGATCTATGGTAATGTATTGAAGAATAACACTTATCCCCTTTCTGTAAGTGCGGAACGGGTTAGCCAGGCAACCGCAATTGCAAATTATGCAAAAGAAATAGGCGCTGAGTTTGTGGCCCACGGAAGTACCGGTGCGGGTAACGACCAGGTACGTTTTGATATGATCTTTAATATTCTTGTCCCCGACGTACAGATCATCACCCCTATCCGCGATCTTAAGCTAAGCCGCGAAGAAGAAATTCAATACCTGAAAGATCATGGTGTTGAAATGAACTTCGAAAAAGCAAAATATTCAATCAATAAAGGCATCTGGGGAACTTCAGTTGGTGGTAAGGAAACTTTAACCTCTAATTTAGGCTTACCTGAAGAGGCGTGGCCTACACAAGTCAGTGAGTCAGGAGTCAGAAATCTTGAGTTAGTATTTGAAAAAGGCGAATTGATTGGAATTGATGGTGAAAAATTTAGCCACCCAACAAAAGCTATTCAGGCGCTGCAAGCTATTGCACAACCTTACGGAATTGGCAGAGATATACATGTGGGCGATACCATTATTGGCATTAAAGGCCGCGTAGGCTTTGAAGCCGCAGCACCAATGATAATTATCAAAGCGCACCATACTTTAGAGAAACATGTACTAACCAAATGGCAATTATCATGGAAGGATCAGCTTTCCTCATTCTACGGCAACTGGCTGCACGAAGGTCAGTTCCACGATCCTGTTATGCGTAACATCGAAGCCTTTTTATCAGATACGCAGCATAATGTAACCGGTAAAGTGTTTGTGGAATTACATCCATACCGTTTCCAGATCATAGGGATTGAGTCAGCACATGATCTGATGTCTAATAAATTCGGCAGTTATGGCGAAATGAACAACACCTGGAGTGGTGAAGATGTAAAAGGTTTCTCAAAGATATTTGGCAACCAGGTAATGATTTATCACAAGGTAAATTCTTAATTGATGGAAACTAAAGTAAGGGCCGGAATTGTAGGTGGCGCAGGATATACAGGCGGTGAAATGCTTCGTATCCTGATCAATCACCCAAATGTCGACATAGCATTTGTACATAGTACCAGCAATGCCGGAAACCATGTTTATGACGTGCATACTGATCTGTTTGGTGATACTGACCTAAAGTTTGCTGCTGAACTGGCTTATAATATCGATGTTTTGTTTTTATGTGTAGGCCATGGTGATGCCAAAAAGTTTTTGGAAGCTAATCCCATCCCTGATAATATTAAGGTGATTGACCTTAGCCAGGATTTTAGATTGAAAAATGATGCCACAAGCCATAAAACAAGAACCAAGGAATTTATTTACGGTTTGCCTGAGCTAAACAAAGAAGTTATTAAAAAGGCTAACAATATAGCTAATCCGGGATGCTTTGCTACCTGTTTACAGTTAGGCTTGCTCCCATTGGCATCAAAAGGGTTGTTAAATAGCGAGGTTCATATTACTGCAACCACCGGATCAACTGGTGCCGGGCAAAGTCCTTCTGCTACAACCCACTTCACCTGGCGTAATGATAACCTTTCTGTTTACAAAGCATTTGAACATCAGCATTTAAACGAGATCGGGCAATCGCTAAAGCAATTACAGTCAGGCTTTAATCAGGCTATAAATTTCATCCCTTATCGTGGCGATTTTACCCGCGGGATAATTGCGTCTATGTATATTGATACTGACCTATCAGAAGTTGATGCATTAAAGCTGTATCATCAATATTATGATGAGCACCCGTTTACGCATGTAACTAGACATGATATCGACCTTAAACAAATAGTGAATACCAACAAATGCTTTATACAAGTTAAAAAACATGGTAGCAAACTATTGATAATAAGTATTTTAGATAACCTGTTAAAAGGTGCATCAGGCCAGGCAGTACAAAACATGAACCTGATGTTTGGTTTAGATGAAAAGGCCGGACTAAAACTAAAAGCTACGGGATTTTAGTACAAAATTATTATTTAACTTTTTAAAGCCCCTTTAGGGGTTTGGGGCATATGAAACTATTCGACGTTTATCCTATCAATCCAATTAACATAGTAAAAGGCACTGGAAGCCTGGTTTACGATGACAAAGGAACTGAGTATCTCGACCTTTATGGTGGCCATGCCGTAATATCTATAGGCCATACTAATCCTCATTATGTTAAACGATTAGAAGATCAATTGCACCAGATTGGCTTTTATTCCAATTCGATTGAAATTCCTTTACAGAAACAATTGGCTGAAAAATTAGGACATGTTTCGGCTAAGGAGGATTACCAGTTATTTTTATGTAATTCGGGCGCTGAGGCGAATGAGAATGCTTTAAAGCTGGCTTCATTTTATAATGGTAAAAAGAAAGTAATTGCGTTTACAGGGGCTTTTCATGGCCGTACATCATTGGCAGTTGCAGTTACCGATAATCCTAAAATAGTTGCTCCGGTTAATGAAACAGATAACGCAATTTTTCTTCCATGGAAAGATGAAGCTGCACTGGAAAAAGCATTTGCCGAAAATGAAATCTCATCAGTAATAATTGAAGGTATCCAGGGGGTTGGTGGTATCCAGGTTGCTCCTGAGGGCTTTCTGCAAAAGATAAGATCATTGTGCGATGCCAATAATGCAGTTTTTATTGCCGATTCTATTCAGTGCGGCTACGGACGGTCGGGAAAGTTCTTTTCACACGATTTTGCAGGCGTAAATGCCGATATTTATACCATGGCAAAAGGCATGGGCAACGGGTTCCCTGTTGGCGGCATTATTATATCGCCCAAGATCCTGCCTGCCTACGGAATGTTGGGTACAACTTTCGGAGGTAATCATCTGGCCTGTGCTGCCGGTTTAGCCGTTCTGGAAGTAATGGAGCGTGATAACCTGATACAAAATGCAGCCGAAGTTGGCGGATACCTGATAACCGAGCTTAAAAAAATCAAACAGGTAACAGAGGTGCGCGGTCGTGGGTTAATGATTGGCATAGAGCTGCCTGCCGAATTTGCGCACGTACGTAAAGAGCTGTTGTTTAAGCATCATATTTTTACCGGCGAGGCAAAACCAAATGTAGTACGGTTATTACCTGCGCTTAATTTGACCAGGGCGCATGCCGACAGGTTTTTGGAATCGTTTACAAGTATCTTGAATCAATAACTTTTAAAACAAGGTCTTCTTCTTTGGAGAAGATTTAGTAAGGCTTATGAAACTATTTTCTTCCGTACACGATGTTAACGACATTAATGCCCTTGTGAAAGAGGCTTTACAGCTTAAGCAATTCCCTTATGCTTTTAAGAGTTTGGGAGAAAACAAGACAATGGCGCTTGTTTTTTTAAACCCAAGTCTGCGTACCCGAATGAGCACTCAGAAGGCAGCCCTTAACCTGGGTATGAATGTGATGGTACTTAACATGGATAAGGAAGGCTGGGCATTAGAACTTCGCGATAAAGTGATCATGGACGGTAGTACTGTTGAACATATTCGTGAAGCTGCTGCAGTTATGGGTCAGTACGCCGATATCATTGGGGTACGCTCATTTCCTGGGTTAAAAGACCGTGAGGAAGATTATAGTGAAATGATCTTTAACAAATTTGTGCAGTTCTGTGGTGTGCCTGTTGTTAGTTTGGAATCAGCAACCCGTCATCCCTTACAAAGCTTAGCTGATTTAGTGACCATTGAAGAATTAAAGACCCGTAGCCGCCCTAAAGTTGTTTTAACCTGGGCACCACATATTAAACCATTGCCACAGGCTGTACCAAATTCATTTGCAGAGTGGATGTGCAGGGCGGATGTTGATTTCACCATAACCCATCCAAAAGGTTATGAGCTTTGCTCTGATTTTACTCAGGGCGCAACAGTAACCCATAACCAGGATGAAGCTTTAGCTGATGCTGATTTCATTTACGTAAAAAACTGGTCAGCCTATGAGCCTTATGGTAAGATATTTCCGGGTAATGAAGATTGGATGCTGACCAATAAAAAGTTGAAGATCACCAACAATGCAAAGATCATGCATTGTTTACCCGTAAGGCGTAATTTAGAACTGTCTGATGAGATTTTAGATGGAGAAAGCTCTATTGTTGTGCACGAAGCTGCAAATCGTGTATGGGCGGCGCAAGCGGTTTTAAAAAGGATGCTGGAAAGTTTAGAGACTAGCTAATCAGAGTTAGAGATCAGACAAAATCTTTAAATTCGACAATGTAAGCCCTTTATGTATATCCCATCATTTAATAAGTTCGATAACGTAGATGAAGCTTTTAGCTTTATGCAGCGTTATGGTTTCGCTACTATTGTAACGGTTAAAGATGGTGTTCCTACTGCTACACACCTGCCTTTCATTGTGCAACAGATGGAAGACAAGATCATACTCAAATCTCACTTTGCAAAAGCTAATCCACAATCGGCAGATATAATAGATAACCGGGCACTGGTGATATTTACCGAACCACATGCTTACGTTTCACCATCCAATTACGAGAAACAAGAAAACGTACCTACCTGGAATTATTTAGCGGTACATGCTTACGGTAACTGTGTTTTGTTAGATGGTGAAGAAAGTAAATCAGCCCTATTAAAAGAAACCATCCAGAATTACGAGGCAGGGTATTTAAAACAATATGAAAGCCTGCCAGATGACTATAAGCAAAAAATGATGAAAGGCATTGTTGCCTTCGAGGTTATTGTGGATGATCTTCAGGCGAAAAAGAAGCTGAGCCAAAACAGAACTGAAAAGGAACGCGAGAATATAATAACAACATTCAGCGCATCGAAAGATGCTAATGAGAATGAAATAGCTGCTTACATGAAGACTTTTTCGAAATAATCCCTAAGTTGATACTTCCTTCTCCTTTATCGACGAATTAATCAGCTTGTTTAAGGTTAATCCCTGCACTACTATAGAAAATATCACTATAAAATAGCTGCCGCAAAGTATTACGTGCCTATAAGGGCTAAACGGCAATGACAAGGCCAGTGCAATAGATATCCCTCCCCTAACACCAGCCCAGGTAAGTATATTTATGTTTTTATAATTCACATTCAGTGTACGGCGAAGAAACGTTAGCGGCAACAGAATACTTAACCAGCGCGCTATTAAAATAAGCACTATAGCTATGCCACCCGTTAGCCAATAATTGTTTATGTAAGGGAGGTTTACCATTTGCAGGCCTATCATCACAAATAAAATCGTATTCAGCATCTCATCAATCAACTGCCAGAATTTTTCGAGTGCCTCGTGCGAGCGTTCTTTTTCATCGATATTAATAGTACGGTTCCCGGTAAACAAGCCTGCTGATACCACGGCCAGCGGGATAGACAAATGCAGATAAGAAGCAATTACAGAAACGCTCATTACCAGCGATAGGGATACCAGGACTATAGTTTGAAAATCAGTGATAGATTTCATCAATCTGAAGGCTATAAAACCTAAAATAATACCTAAGGCAATCCCACCAAAAACCTCTTTTACAAATAATAACAGTGTATTTGCAAAATTCACATTCTCAACTCCGGAGTTTATTACTTCAAGTATGGTTATAAAAAGCACCAGGCCTACCCCATCGTTAAACAACGATTCACCAGATATAATTGTGGACAGATTTGCAGGCAGCTTTGAATTTTTGATAATAGCGCCAACAGCAACGGGATCTGTTGGTGAGATTAACGCGCCAAATAAAAGGCAATAAATAAACGACATATGAATATTAAAAAGCATAGTGCCGTAATAAAACAAAGTACCAAAAACACCAGCTGATAAAATAACACTAAGCGTGCTTAAAACAAAAACAGGCCGTAACTCCTTCTTAAGCCTTTTGGTGTTTGAATTAAATGAGCCTGCAAACAGCAAAAAGCCAAGCATTATATTTAAAACTGTTCCCGAAAAATTGATGTGTTTTGCTAAAAGGGTAAGATAACTTGCAATAGCCGGATCGAGCTTATCAATAATGATAGTGATTACCGAAACAATAATGGCGATGGTAATGATGCCGATTGTTCCTGGCAGCTTAATGTAGCGTGCATTGATGTATGAATAAAAGGCGCTGATAATAACCAGCAATGCAATAATTAAAAAAAGCTCCATTTATAACTGTATTACATTTAGTAATGTAATATAGCCAACAATGTTTTAAAACAACTACATTTCCTATTTCGACTCAACGTCAGTCATTCGGGTTTCTGTATTAAAATATCTTACTACCAGCCGGTTGTCGCTATTTTTATTAAAGTAATTAATAAACCAGCTAAAAAATATAATCCCCTTATTGGCGAAGCCTGCCAGTGATAATAGGTGAACAAATCCCCATAACAGCCAGGCAAAAAATCCCTGGAAACGGAACTTTCCTAAATCGGCTACGGCCTGGTTACGCCCGATGGTAGCCAGTGTGCCTTTGTCTTTATATTTAAATGGTTCAGTTGGTTCATTCTTAATTAAATGAACCAGGTTTTTAGCAAGCCACTCGCCTTGCTGTATGGCTGCCGGCGCTACACCAGGATGTCCATTTGGGGTTTCATCAGTTATAATAGCTGCAACATCACCTATTGCAAAAATATTCTCATAGCCTTTTACCCTGTTGATCTCATCAGTTTGTATCCGAGAACCGCGAACAATAATATCTGCAGGTATTCCATCTGGTACTTCGCCTTTTACTCCAGCCGCCCATAATACATTCCTGGTTTTTATGGTTTTGCCATTATCTATCGTTAAATAAAACCCGTCATAGCTTTGCACATGCGCACTGTTGAATATAGTTACATCGGCATCGGTTAAAAACTTTTTAGCTTTTTCCGATGCCTGGGGTGACATTGCGGCAAGCAATTTGTCTTTACCCTCAACCAGGTAAACGCGCATATCGTATTTGCTAAGGCCATGATAGTCTTTGCCTAAAATGAGATGGCGCATTTCCGCAAGTGCACCCGAAAGCTCAACACCTGTAGGTCCCCCGCCAACCACTACAAAGGTCATCAGGGCAAATTTTTCCCGCATATCGGTAGTAACCAACGCGGCTTCAAGATTTTGTAGTATCAGGCTCCGGATATTCAAAGCTTCCGGAATATTTTTCATTGGCATGGCAAAGTGCTCAATTTCCTTATTTCCGAAAAAGTTAGTATTTGATCCTGTAGCAATTATAAGATAGTCGTAATGAATCGTTCCTACGGTAGTTGTTATGGTGTTATCTTCCGGATTTACCTTTTGAACTTCAGCCATGTTAAAGCTGAAATTATCCTGTTTAGTAAAGATCCTGCGGATAGGAAAGCCAATAGAATCGGCTTCAATTGAACCTATTGCAACCTGATAAAGCAATGGTTGAAAGGTATGATAGTTGTGCTTGTCGATAAGCAAGATATCAACAGGCGCTTTTTTTAATTTTTGTGCTAAAGCCAGCCCTCCAAATCCTCCTCCTATTATTACTACTCTCGGCTTAGTGCTCTTATTTTGTTCTTGTGGTACAACGGTAAACATATATGCTTATAAATTTCAATTATACACAATCTTTCATTAACGTATTGTAAACTTATCAGATCATGATCTTTATTATACAATCTGATGCTTTTTGGGTTTTAGATAATACTAATTGCCGGCCAAGCCATAAAACACCATGAACCATAATTTGGTCTTGGGAATGTAATAAAGTAATTTTAATACACAAAATGCGTAAATCGTATCATTTATCTAAAAAAATAGCCTATTTTTTGTTAATTTTAGCCCAAATTAGTGTATAAATAGAAGATTTTTAACTTCTATTTGTTAGTAAGCGGGTTTATATGGGCAAAATCAATACAGTTTCAACAAAAGTAAGTACAGGTAATACGCTGTATGTTATAAAAATTGGTGGAAATGTTATTGATAATTCCGAAAACCTGTACAATTTTTTAAAAGATTTCACTGCCCTGGCTGGTAACAAGATATTAGTACACGGCGGCGGGAAAGTTGCTACACAGCTTTCTGAAAAATTAGGTATTGAGGCCAAATTAGTTGATGGTCGCAGAATAACAGATATTGAAACACTTCGGGTGGTAACAATGGTATACGGCGGCCTTATTAATAAAAATATTGTAGCACAGTTGCAGCGTTTGGGTAATAATGCCATAGGGCTTACAGGTGCTGACGGAGATTTTATCCGGACAAAAAAACGCCCCGTAAAAACCATTGACTATGGTTTTGTAGGTGATATAGATGAAAACTCCATTAATCCCGAACGTTTGCAAACCCTGATAAATGCTGGCTTCACTCCTGTTTTTTGTGCATTGACACATGATGGGGAAGGGCAACTATTAAATACCAATGCCGATACTATAGCATCAGCATTAGCTGTTGCATTATCGAAGCTATATGATACAACCCTCATTTACTGTTTTGAGAAAAAGGGTGTGTTAAAAGATATTAATGATGAAGATTCGCTAATAAGCGATATAAACCCTCAGCGATATGAGGAATTGAAATCACAGCAAATAATTCACAGCGGGATGCTGCCAAAGTTAGATAACGCATTTAACGCAATATCCTGCGGTGTTAAGGCTGTAATTATTGGGCACTCTGATGATCTGGAAAAATTGAAGCATAATAAACCATTTGGAACACTTTTAAGTAAAAGCAAATGAACTCACAACAACATATAGCCATATTGGGCAGTGGTAATATAGGGCTTTCATTAGCCAAGGGACTGGTTAAGGCGGGGATATGTAAACCGCAGCAAATTTCGCTTACCCGCAGAAATGTTAGCGCATTAACTCCGCTTGCCGAAATGGGTTATCATACAACGGATAATAATCTTAAAGCTGTACGAAAGGCGGATTTTGTGGTATTAGCTGTTTTACCTCATCAGCTTAATAAATTACTCGATGAAATAAAACCATCTGTTAAGCCTGATAAACAGCTGCTTATCTCGGTGGTTTCAGGTGTTAGCTGTGCAGACATCCGTACTCAGCTCGACTTAACGGTACAGGTTATCCGTGCTATGCCGAATACAGCAATTGCCATAGGTCATTCAATGACTTGTATTGCGACTGATAACGGCACACCAAAAAATATCAATTTCGTTCGCTCACTTTTTGAGACCGTTGGCGTAACTATACAGATCAATGAAGAGTTAATGACCTCTGCGACTGCGCTTTGTGCCTGCGGAATCGCATTCTTTTTAAGGTCGATACGTGCTGCTTCCCAGGGAGGTACCGAAATTGGTTTCCATGCACACGATGCCCTTAAAATGGCTGCACAAACAGCAAAAGGCGCAGCCGACTTGTTATTACAGCTTGCTTCGCACCCTGAACAGGAAATTGACAAGGTTACATCGCCAAGTGGCTGTACCATTGCCGGATTAAACGAAATGGAGCATAACGGTTTTAGTTCTGCTATGATAAAGGGTATAAAGTTATCCGCCGCGAAGGCCGGTGATCTCTATCATAAGCCGGAATAGTTAACAGCTTTTACTACCATTATAATAAAAGCATATCAAAACGATAATCTTAACAATTAAACATAAATCATAATAGACTGTATTTCAATCATCATAATCCCGCTGATTGTTTAGGCATACTTTTAGTACCTGCGCACAAAGCGTATAATTTTTAAAATGTTAACAGTAGAAAAAATCGGCGGTACATCCATGACCGCATTAAGCGATGTAATAAATAACATCATACTTTTTAACCGCAGCGGCAAACAATTATATAACCGCATTTTTGTAGTATCGGCATTTTCAGGGGTTACTAACCTCCTGCTCGAAAATAAGAAAACTGGTGAGCCAGGCGTTTATCACCGTTTGGCAAATTTTAAGGATTTTCATAAGCCCCTAAAGGAACTTACCGAAAGGCTAAAAGAAATTAATAAAAGTTATGAAAACCTTGGCCTAAACACAGCAGAAGCGGATACTTTTATTGAAACAAGAGTAAGAGATGCACAAACTTATCTCGAAAATCTTTCGAATATCCTTGCTTCAGGTTATGTGAGCAATGAAGGGATCCTGCAGGCAGCACGCGAAATACTGGCGTCAATAGGCGAAAGTCACTCTGCCTTCAACTTTACCAATATCCTGCAAAACATGGGGATTAACGCCACCTTGGTGGATTTAAGCGGATTTCATGATCACAGATCATTTACTATCGATCAGCGCATAAAACACGACTTACAGGACATTAATTTTGAAGATACCATTTGCATTGTAACCGGCTATGCTAAAGGCACAGAAGGCATTATGCGTGAATTTGACCGTGGGTATTCGGAAGTTACGTTCAGCAAGATTGCAGTAGCTGTTAAGCCGGAGGAGGCTATCATCCACAAAGAGTATCATTTATGTACTGCCGACCCGGTATTAGTAGGCGTTGAAAACTGTTTCCCGGTTGGTAATACCAATTATGATGTTGCAGATCAGCTGGCAGATGTTGGTATGGAAGCAATTCACCCAAAGGCATCCAAGCCATTGGAGATCAACGATATAAATCTTCGTATTAAAAACACTTTTGATCCGGAACACCCCGGTACTTTAATAACAAGGGAATACATTTGCCAACACAAACGTGTTGAAGTGATCACAGGTACCGACAAGCTGATGATAATTGATATTTACGATCCATCAATGGTAGGCACGCCCGGTAGCGATTTGGAAATAATGCAATTGTTCTATAAATACAATATTAGCTATAACTTTAAGGCTACCAACGCTAACAGTATATCCATAGTTATATGGGAAAAGGATTTTAACAAAAAACTTATCCATGAGCTTGAGGATGGCTTTGAAAAAGTAACTGTAGAAAAAGCAGCTATGGTATGCCTTATTGGTTCGAATATGGACAGACCCGGTTTACTGGCTAAATCAGCATCAGCGCTTGCAGAAAAGGGCATTAATATTAAAAGCGCAGGGTTCGCCTTACGCAAAGTAAATATCCAGTTTTTAATAGACAGGGAGGATTTTGATACAGCTATTATAGCTTTGAATAAAGCAATGGCGTAATTTATTATAAGTATGGTTAAGTCAAGTTGAATTGTACAAATAGTATTATATTGATTAAAAGCGTTTATTTTCCATCTGATAAATTTTTTCTACCTGTTCAAGAACTATATTTTCCATTATAACCATTGGCTTAGTGGCATCAACCATAAAATAAACATCGTCTTGCTTTGCCTTATTTTTGTATAGTTCATATAACTTATTTAGAGTAGATTCATTTAACGCCCATTCATCAATTCGTCTTTCCACCTGCCTCCTCTCCTTAGTAATAGCTGGTGGTTGAATAAATAGTATTTTATAGTATTTTATCTGATGCATAGATGGAAGTTGATTTTCCAGCCTTTTTAATTCATAGCTATTCAAATTATTTAAATGTTTGTGTACTTTTAGCCAAATTTTGGCATCTTCAGTTCCTCTATCTAAAATCAGTAAACCTTCATCACTCCTTGCCATTAATGATTTGTTCAAAGATTCTAGTAATCTTATGTTAAACTTAAAAGGTGTATCATCAGGGAAACAAGGAACATCTTCGTTCGAATGGGTATGAATTTCAGGATATTTTTCCTTTAAGCGGTTTACACAAGAAGTTTTTCCCGCGCCGGGCATTCCCATAAATTCTATTACAAATGAAGTTTTCTTTAACGCCATTACGCTTTCATTAAATCTTGCTTCAAAATAATTAGTTAATATTTTCCCGTACCCACCGTCGGCCCTACATTCTACAGTATATGTATCTTGGCTTTCTAATTTACTCATATAAGGGCCCGAAAACACAAAATTATCAATACGTTGATACATTGATGCAATTAGTTTATTACTATATCTTACTTCTAACGTCCCTTTAATTGACTCTTTTTTTATTCTTTTTTCCCATTCAAGCACATTATTTAAGCCAGCTCTAATTGATTCTTTTGTACCTAAAAGTTGTTCAAGCGTTTTAGCAGAATCAGAGTCAGGATTTGGCATTAAAATTCTTATCTGAACACGTTTTGTGAGTAATAAATTATTCAACGTTTCTTCATGTATTTCTAATAGTGATTTTAGTCTAACAGCTGTTATATCAATTCGTTCAGCATTTTTAAATAATTGACCACAACGCTCAGTAATTTCATGCCGCTCTATATAGAAATTTACCAAACCCATTTTCTCAAATAGGGCCACCCTCTCTTCGTCTTTAGTAATTTTATTTAAAGTAAACTTTACAAATAATAATGAGGCTAATAAAGAGGTCCCAATTCCAGGTAATATGTATTTTAGATCTTGACCAGTTATATATGTATATGGGATGTTAAAATTGGGATTTATAAGTAAACCAAGGACTATTAACAATATAGAAATTGAAATTATATTATTCTGTTTCATTCGGAATAGGTTATTAACATATGTATTAGTTAAATATACATAATTAGTTAATACTCCTTCCTTCCTCACAATCATAAAAGTTTTAGATATATTTTGAATGCATAGACGAACATTTTCTTTTAAAAATCTTTTATTGAAGAATATTGTTTCACCTCAAGTAATAATGTCTTATCCTGTTCAATCCTTCATCCAGTTCGTAAACTAACGGAACGCCTGTAGGGAGATCAAGCTGGGTAACTTCTTCATCTGTAAGATGGTCGATATACTGGATCAGGGCACGTAAACTATTACCATGCGCACATACAATCACCTTTTGGTTTTTGCGGATCGCTGGTACTATAAACTCGTTCCAGAAAGGCAATACCCTGTCCATTGTTTCGCTGAGATTCTCTGTTAAAGGCAATTCTCTTTCAGTAAGGTCTTTATAACGAATATCCTTACCCGGATAACGGTCATCATCTTTGGTTATGGCTGGCGGCAGCTCATGCGGGTCACGGCGCCATTTATGCACTAGCTCTGCTCCATATATGGCAATAGTCTCGTCTTTGTTCAGGCCTTGTAATGCGCCGTAAAACCGTTCATTCAAACGCCACGATTTTTGTACAGGGATCCATAAATGATCTAACTCTTCCAATACAATATGCAACGTTTTAATGGACCTTTTTAAAAGAGAGGTAAAACCAATATCGAAGTTATAGCCTTGTTTCTTCAATAGCTCCCCTGCCCTTTTTGCTTGCAGTACACCTTCATCTGAAAGATCGACATCCGTCCAACCCGTAAAGCGGTTCTCTTTATTCCATACACTTTCACCGTGGCGTAGCAGTACTAATTTTTGCATAACTAAATGGTTAACGGTAAAGTTACCTATCGGTTTTGAGAAAAAATTGATAAATGTATCAGGAACAGTTAAATTGCATTGAAAACCACTTAAAAAACCTTTAAACTATGATCCCTACAACTCCTGTTCCGGCAAAGGACGGCATTGCCAACCCTGCCCCACTTGGTCTTTGCGCCTTCGGTATGACCACAGTTTTATTAAATCTGCACAATGCCGGGTTTTTCGAATTAAATTCGATGATATTGGCTATGGGTATTTTTTATGGCGGCCTGGCACAGGTAATAGCCGGTGTAATTGAAGCTAAAAAGAATAATACTTTCGGATTAACGGCTTTTACCTCTTATGGCTTTTTCTGGTTATCGTTAGTAGGATTAATTGTTATACCAAAGTTTGGCTGGGCAGCAAAACCTTCGGAAAACGCTATGTGTGCATACCTGATTATGTGGGGAATATTTACGCTATGCTTGTTTTTCGGAACATTAAAGCTAAACCGTGCCCTGCAAATTGTTTTTGGCACCCTGGTTATATTATTCTTTTTACTGGCAGCAGAGCATGGAACAGGCAACGAAAGTATCGGCAAGTTTGCGGGTTATGAAGGCATTATTTGCGGCGCATCAGCAATTTATGCAGGTATTGCCAATGTATTAAATGAAGTGTATGGTAAAACCGTTTGGCCGCTTGGATAGACCAGGATTTAAAGATTTTAAGGATTAAAACAGATGCTTTGATATCTTTGCTCGCATTTGAAAATTCATATCCTGAAAATTTCTAAATCAAGTAATCGTATTAAATGAAGGACTTTAAAAAATATTATCGGCTTCCGGCAACACCAGAGGAAATTTATACTGCATTAACCAACCCTTTTACAATTGAGTTATGGACAGGTGAAGCTGCTGAAATGTCGACTATTCCTGATTCGGAATTTTCTATGTGGGAAGGAAGTGTGGTAGGCAAGAACCTTGAATTTGAAGAGAATAAAAAAATTGTTCAACAATGGTATTTTGACGGGCAGCCAGAAGCATCAATTGTTACTATTAAACTTCATCCTGATAAAAACTGGACTTCTGTTGAATTAAAACATACCAATATCCCCGATGGCGAATATGATGATTTTGCCGAAGGCTGGGATAACAGTTATTTTGGTGCATTGGAAGAGTTTTTTGAGGCAGAATAATCAGATTCAAATCACACTAAAAACAAAAACGCCCCGATAATACCGGGGCGTTTTTTATAAGCTTTGTTTACTATTAAAATAAAGTAAACTCAACCCTACGGTTTAACTGACGACCTGCTGCAGTTTTATTAGTTGCAATAGGTTGTGTTTTTCCGTAACCAGTAGCTTCAATGCGCGATGCATTGGCGCCTTTGCTTACCAAATAAGCTTTGATAGCTTCAGCACGATCTTTCGAGAGTTTTAAGTTAGCATCAGCTGAACCTACATTATCAGTGTGACCGGCTAATTTTAAGCTGAAGTTTTTAGCTACAAGCAAATCAGCAACTTTATTTAAGCTTGCGTATGAATGTTCGCGGATAGTTGCTTTACCAAAATCAAATTCAAGGTTTTTGATAGCTTCTTTAACAACTTTCCTGTCTTCTTCGGTTACATAAACCTTTACATCAGGTTTGGCAACTGGAAGTGGGCAACCTGAACCGTCAACCTTTGTTCCCGGAGGAGTGTTAGGGCATTTGTCATAAAAATCAGGTACGCCATCACCATCACTATCAGTAGTAAACTTGGTAAGGTTGGCATTTGTAGCGTTAAGATCGGCACGTAGCTGGTCGTTTTTAGCTTTTTCAGCATCGATCTGAGCCTGTAATTGATTTTTAGTATTTTGATTTTCCCATAAATATTCAGTCCTCATTGAAGAAACCGGGTTATGCACAGCCATTTGTGGCTTTGATTTTTTACCCAAAGCAAACTCTAAGCCTGCATGAGCGTAAGAAAATTTGTCGTTAGTCGATCCGTAAACATACCCGTCAATATTATCCGAATAAACAAAGTTTACCTGGTAACCCAAGTCAAGGTTTACACCTTTTGCAATATTAAACTTTAAACCTACACCTACAGGTACAAAAAATTCTTTCACCGAACCATCGTTATCGGTTTTAAAATTTGATGACACTCCATTTGCGGTAATCACGGGGGTATAGCTCATTGTACCACCACCTATGGTAAAGTAAGGTTGTATAGCGCTCTTATTATCGTGCCAGCTGATATTGCCAACAGTAATGTTTGCACTTAAACTTGCGGCATAATGAAGTTTTGTACTAAAGCTATCGAATGTACCTACACTTGAAGGCTGGCTATTATCGCCAGTTAGTTTCCCGGCTAAGAAGTCGGCCTGGATGCCAACAGCAGGGGTTATTTGTTTTTTAATGTAACCGCCATAACCTAATTGGGCATTTGGAGAAGTAAAATCCTGTTTCCTGTTTGATCCTAAAACGGTATATGGGGTCAAAACACCTGCGTGTATGCCTATAGACCATGTGCGATAAGAATCATCGCTTGAGAACGGCTTAACATAATCTGATACGCGGGTTGTATCAGGGGTTTGGGCTAATAATTTACCGCCTACCAGAATGCCGGTTATCAGCAGGGAGGCTTTTTTTAAATTTGATTTCATGATTTTTAAATTTAAGTAGGTGTTCTTTTTATATGACAGAACACATTCCCCCAATGGCAACATTGATGCCACATAAAACATAATATTATTAAATGACAGTTAAACTATTATTGATAAACAATAGTTTTTATATAAAAAAGCTACTTAAATGGCTGATAAACAATGGCTGCGGAGCTAAAAAAAATGTATGAGGGACTTCTGTTTTAGTCACATCGTATAGCGTAAATATTGATGGGGAACACGTGTACATTTATGAACTTAATAATGTACAGTTTTGTAGTATTAAGGTCTAAAAGTTATAATTTGATCGGCAAAAAGCGAAAAGAATATGAATAATGGCCTGTCCTGATTTCAAATGAGATCTGGAATTTTTGAACAACAGGTTTACCATCAACTGTTGCTGGTTCTAAACGCGGAAGTGACTCTATAACTCTGATAAGCCCCCGAGCCGTCTCTCCTGCATATACCCCTTCCCGGGTTAAGTTTTCAATAGTTCCCTGTACGGTGATATCTCCGGTAATAAAAAAGTTAGCAACAACTCCCTCCAGATTATTATGGTTAAGGTAATTTGTAACTGCCAGTCCCATCCTGTTATTAAATGCATCAATGCCTGATTTATAATGCGCATTAACGATTCTGTTTGGAACCAAGCCCTGAAAATCGCAAGGGGCGCCCACGCGCATTCCTTCCGCATTAATGAAAGGAATATCAATGGTACTGATCAAACTAATCCTGGATGCGTTCGAATAGCTCATTATCTGGTTTTCTCCGCCCATAAACTGGCCATTTTTAAACTTTTCGGTAGCAGTTACCGAATTATCTTTAGCATCATATAATTTCCACGATCCATCGGGTTTGCCGTTTACCAGTTTACCTTTCCAATAAAAAACTTTAAAATCGGCAACGTATAAGCCATTACCATTATCAACTATTTTGGTTCCATCGGGTTTCCAGGCATCAATTATTGTATAATCGTTATCTTTTGCTTCAAATGTCACTTCCGGCTTTCCGTTTTCATAAAATCTTTCCCATCTACCAGCAAGCTTATCGTCTTTAAAACTTCCCTTAGCCTGAACTTTCCCATCAAGGTAATGCAGGATGAATGCCCCATCTTTTAAACCATCTGGGCTATAATTACCCTCAGTTATAATAATATTGGGGTCGGCTTTACTTACATCAGTAAATTTTCCATGAAACTTCCTGGTTTCAAAATTAAACCGGGTATGCCGGATGATCTGTGCACAGCTATCTTCTATTAAATTAAAATTCCCGTTTAAGGACATGTTCAAACTGTCCTTATCTATCGGGTTGAAATTAATACGCCTATTTAAGCTTTGACCATTAGTTGCTAAAGATAAACTAAGGAATAATATAAAAAGTAAAGATTGCTTCATGATTCAGGCTTTGAGTAAAAGTATAATAAAATTCCTTATGTTAAACCGTAATCACTTATTACGCCATAACAGCTATCATATTGAACATATTCTTTGCCAATACTTCATCTCCTAAAATTGTAGCTTCAGCTATTGCAATTGATGGTCTTATACCTTTTGTAAATAATTTCCAGGCAGTGTCCGGTTTAATTGTTATTGAAGCATCGGGGCTTTTCCCACTAATTTCTTTAATCAGCAACCAATTGCTTTCGCCCTTTTGTAAATACCAGGTTCCGCCAGCTTCCGTGCTGATGCTAATTTCTATTAATGCTCCTGTATCGGCTATCGCATTCCGGTAAGTATGCGGTAATCCACGCATAAAAGTATCCATGCAGGGATAAAATAACTCCTTATGCATAATACCCGGCTTGTTAACAGCATCTCTTATCTGTTGCTGATGATGCCATTTTTCCGTGTATTCCCGGGCAATATGGAACCAATTTTCCGATTGCTCCTCTCCTGCCCACGAAACTGCATATTTTGAAGCAGAGAACGGATCAAGTGAAGAAAGGTATTCGCAATATGGTTCTCCTGTGGTTTCCAATAATCCTATCAGTTGTTGTGGGCTAACTCTGTCCATTGCGTTTACCCAAACCGCATTAAGATCATTCAGGTAGTTTACCAGATCGGTATAGGAGTGGATATTCTGAGGTTGTTTACCGCTATAATTGTTTGCAGATGCTATTGCCCGCATATTGGTATCCAATAAATGAGCGACAATATCTTTAACAGTCCACATTGAGGCTATAGTTGGTTTACTCCACTCATCAGGCTCCAGTGATGTAAGCAATTCTATAAGAAGCTTATTTAAAACCGGAAACAGGTGCAATGTTTTTATTGGAATATCTCTGCTGATCATAGCAATTCAATTACCTGAATAAATGGTTATGCAGTATGCACAAATACCCGCCAGCTGATTGCAGCTCCGGCTTTATCTAAGGTAGCAGCAACTGAGCAGTATTTATTAAGAGATAACTCTGCAGCTTTTACCGCTTTATCTTCGTCGATATCGCCATATAAATGAAATTCGATATCAATATCTTTCCATAATGATGGCTCTTTTCCGGCTTCACGTTCGCCGTTAACTATCATTTTATAGTCTTTAACTTCCTGCTTTTGTTTCTTTAAAATCATCAGGACGTCGATAGCCGAACAACCGGCCAGCCCCATTAGCAACATTTGCATCGGACGCACACCAAAGTTCTGACCGCCACTTTCGGGGCTGCTGTCCATTCTTGTTGTATGTCCATTTTCATCTTTAGCTTCAAAGCCAAAATCACCACTTACTCGGGATAGTTCTATTTTTGCCATATATTACGTAACAATAAGGCTAAGTTAGGCTTTTTGAATTATGATTTTTTAACTTGGATGTAAAATATATGAAAAGCCTGTTTTTCTTAATTGTGCTTATTTCGTGGTGTATGGCAGGTTTTTGTCAAAAGAGCCTGATATCATATGATGATATAAAATACCTTTTGCACAATAACATAAATATGTCTGATACTTTTTTGGTAGCTAAAGGATACGTTATTGTTAAAAAGGATAACAATAATAAAACCCGGAAATACAGTTTAACATTCCAGGGGGCACGTATAATAATATCTCTGTGAGATCGGACGGAAAGCGTTTATTTATTGAAATTGAAACCAATGAGTTAAACCAATACGGTCTGATTCGCGAGTCTATTGCGCAATACCTAATAAAAGATAGTATGGTGGTTGATGTACAGTCATATTCAGTAAAAGATCTTGGCAATATTTATATCACTGTAAATGATACTGTTCCATACGATCCCTTAAGAAAAGATTACGACATTCAAATTGTAAGCGATAAGCATATTACTGCGTATAATTAATCAACTATCCCTGTCTTTAACCGGGATAACCAATTTTAATCCTGACCATACTTCGTCAACTGCACATACTTTAATATCAACGAGGCCGGTTTTTATGGCGTAGTTTCTTATCAGATCTTCGGTAACATCTGTAATAATTTTTGATGCTTTCTTGGGCCACGAAACCCATATTATTCCGTTCGGTTTAATCTGCTCTTTTAATTGGGGCAGCACATTGATGTATTCATCCTTTTGTTTTGTAAAGAAATGGATCAGGTCTCTTTTCGATGATGAATCTTCATTAAAATGCAGATCAGTGGGTAAATCGGTAAACAAATTAAAATAATAATCAGGTGCATTAACAAGGCTAATGTTAAAACCTTGTTTTATACCTAATTTTTTAGCTAATGGTGTACCAGAATATCCTGTGTTTACCTGCATCACTTTAAATTAAGCTATAATTTGTTTTAAATGATGTTTCATATGGTTTACATAATCATTGGCAAGCCATTCAACAGTATGCAGGCTTATTTCTTTTTTGCTGTTATCACATTGGGCCCCTAACCTTTCTTTTGGATAATAACTCCACACACGGATGATCTGTTGATTTAACAATCTCCATAAAGTTAATAATTCGTTAGCTTCGGCTTCCTGGTAATGCGCGGCAATAACCCATTCTACCTGCTCATATATCAGTTTAAAATTCTCCTCATAAGTACATCTTACAAACCGCTGCAGATTTATTTGTGCGCTGTCAATCAAGTGACCTATTATTTCTTTTTTCGACCATTTTGCGGGGTCTGGTTTATAGTTCCAGTTAATTGAATCCAGGTCCGAATTTATAAAGCTGTCTATTGTGTCTTTTAATAATTGTATAGTATCATTCATCTTAAAGGCCATCATTTAATATTAATTTAAATATGGTTATTTGCAATTGATTATCAAAAAACTTTATCTTCAAAGCTTTAATATCTGTTATGGCGCTTAATTATATCTGGGTAGCATTCTTTTTAATAGCCTTTTTAATAGCGCTTATAAGGCTCATATTTTTGGGCGATACAGAGATCTTCATGCATCTGGTAAATGGGATATTTACTTCATCCAAATCATCGGTGATGGATATAGCCCTGCCGTTAGCAGGGAATATGGCCTTTTGGCTTGGCATTATGAATATTGGTGAAAAGGCAGGAGCCATAAATTTTCTTTCGCGTGTTGTTGGCCCTTTTTTTAGCCGCTTATTTCCCGAAATACCTAAGAATCACCCTGCAACCGGGCAGGTATTGATGAGTTTTTCAGCAAATTTAATGGGGCTCGATAATGCAGCTACGCCGTTAGGCTTAAAAGCGATTGATAGCTTGCAAAGTTTAAATAAGGATAAAGAAACCGCATCCAACGCACAGATCATGTACCTGGTGCTGCTTACCTCGGGCTTACAATTACTGCCGGTTACCATAATTGCACAACGAGCCATTTTAAATGCAAAGGACCCTACTGATATTTTTATCCCCTGCATTATAGCCACATTTGTTTCCGCCGTGTCAGGGATGTTATTGGTTGCTATAAAACAGAAGATCAACCTGTTTGATAAGGTTATCATCGGCTGGCTTGGTGGTATAACCTGCTTTATTGCTTTATTGGTTTGGTACTTTACCATGTTTTTAACAAAAGGTCAAATCGGCCTGGTATCAAAAGTGGCCAGTAACCTCATGCTTTATTCCATACCGGTAATATTTATCAGCGGGGCTCTTTATAAAAAGGTAAATGTTTTTGAAGCATTTATCGATGGCGCAAAAAGCGGTTTCGAAACATCTGTTAAAATTATTCCTTACCTGGTAGCTATGTTGGTAGGTATAGCTGTTTTCCGTGCCTGTGGAGCTCTTGATTATATGAATGATGGCCTAAGGTGGGTTGTTACCCGGTTAGGGCTTGATACCCGTTTTGTTGATGCCATGCCAGTTGCTTATATGAAACCCCTTAGCGGTTCCGGTTCAAAGGGGATGATGATAAATATTATGACCACCTATAAACCCGATAGTTTTGCCGGGCGCTTAGGCTGTATATTCAATGGCTCGGCCGATACTACATTTTATATTGTTGCCCTTTACTTCGGTTCCGTTGGGATTAAAAAATCTCGCTACGCTATTCCTGCAGGTTTGTTTGCCGATCTTGCCGGGATCATAGCAGCAATTTTTGTCGCTTACTTGTTTTTTGGCTGATTTTAAACTATAATATATTATTATAATTTTAGTAGCTTTAATGTACAGTTACTTTAATTCATGTACTGTAAGGAATTGTGAGTATGAGAAAAGATTACATAGCCGAAAAAGAAGAAAAGAAAAGATCCACAAAACAAGGGATGTGGATTCTGGTACTTTTTATCATCATCTTCATCCTCGTTATATTCCGGTTCGCTATCCGGTCTGGGGTAAATGGGAATTTGCTTAGTTCAATTCCTTCAAACGATGATGCCTACCAGATTGCCAAAGGTTATATAGAGCCTACATTAAAGTCGACCGATTATGAATTTTCGGACAACGATTATCAGTGTAGTAAAATTTCCGATTCAATATATGTTATTAAGTCTTATTGCCAAGCAAAATCAGGCAATACACAACTTGGCAAAGTGAATTTTTCAATTACGCTAAAGTATAACGGCGGTATAAATTCCTATGGGAAGAATTGGTCTGTTTTGAACCTTTCGGAAAATTAAGAAAAAAAGCAGGCCCGGAATATTCCGGGCCTGCTTCAATCACTCTAAAACAATCACCTCTAAATTAGAAGTATTTTAAATAATCCAGTTATTTGACTAAATAAATTATTTAGTCAAATGTATTAATAATGTTTTTGTACTTAATAGTTAAGGTTTTCTTTTTACCAGCAGGTGACAGTAGTATGGTAAAAATGAGGCTAATACATCAGTCCTTTAATAAATATA
>Ga0206904_1012_pt1 | contig 59430 bp, 48 predicted proteins | sample Alteio_BWOrgHeat_42_FD_152981 | JGI IMG/M metagenome (GOLD analysis project Ga0206904, IMG submission 152981) | Enriched cells from forest soil in Barre Woods Harvard Forest LTER site, Petersham, Massachusetts, United States -... | ecosystem: Environmental > Terrestrial > Soil > Temperate forest >...
TCTCCTTAGGTTGGTGGTTGATAAATATTTTCGCCGTAAACGTAAAACAGCGGGATGGCCGTGTCCATTGCGAGGCGCGTTCAGCCGAAGCAATCCAGTAGCTTATAATATACGGAGACATGCCTGGATTGCCACGACCGCTTTCGCTTTACGAGGATTTCGGCGTGACAAGTCGCGATCTCGCAATGACACAAAATGCTTGATGGAATCAAAAACGCATACATCAACGGTTGCCTGGCCTGCGCCGATAGGGAGAGCGGTTTCCATAATGCGGTTCATCATCCTTTTCTGAATAAGAATACGACTCTTCATAACGCTGCTGCCTGTGCGGCATGGAGGGATATTCCTGTCGCTCTCCGTACCATTCACTCTGAACGCTACCGCGCCTTCCATAACCAGAGGGGCGGTACTCCTCTTCCTCCGGGAGGAAACGCTGTTCATCTTTATAACGGTTGCGATCGTAGTATGGCCGGCCATATCCTTCTTCAGAAGACATCCGTCTAGCCTTATCTGTCCTGTACCCATATTGATTCTGTTCCCTTTCATCTGGTGGGATATGATAATAACTGCGGCTACCAGAGGTACGGTACTCATCCTCATCCCAACCTCGCTCGTAAGGCGATGCATGATATGGAGCCTCGTTATCCCGCACTAAGCGCGGCCTACGGTTATCTTCGTCATGGCTTCCTGCAAAATTTCTATTTCTGTCTTCTGCAAGATCTTTTGGATGCCTGTAAGAACGATGCTGCTCAGGCCAATAATTATGCTCAGATTTACGCCGCTCAGAACGCCTGCGTTCACTGCCGCCATAAGTGGCCGCCCTCTTCTTGGTATCGTTATCCTGATCATCGGATGAAGGTTTGCCTGACTTAGTGGTATGCTTAGAGGAAGTGGATACACTCTCCTGTTTTGCCCCTTGATCTTCAGATTCTTTATCCTCATGTTGCGATGCACTATGCTTTGCGGAATCTTCACTGCCTTCCTCTTCATCAGCAGAAGAATATAACGATGAAGCTTTATGCTGATCTTCCATATGTTTCTGGTCTTCTGGGTGCTTGCCTTTATTATCTTTCCTGTTCATAATCCAATCCTTTCTAATAAAAATTTATACTGCTCTTTAGAACCTGCGTCCGATTTCGCTGTGGCGTAGCGAAAACGGTGATTTTCGAGCATCACAGCGTAAGCGTACGCAGTAAGTACGTGCGCAGCGAAGCGCAGAAAATCGGCGTTTGCAGCAAGCCAGAGTAGAAATCGGGACAGGTTATTAAAAATGCCATCTGACTCCCAGCTCGATATTATTGGCCTGGATATCGTTTGCGTCTACGCCGACATAACGGTAGCCCAGCACCCAATCCAGATTCGGCATGGCATCCGACACCAGCGTCACGCCGGCAAGTCCTTGATAGGCAAAATCCGTATCGTTATGATGGAAGGTATTGGCAAAATTACTCTGGCCATAATGATAGGATGCCGCCCCCAGCCCGCCGCCGATATAGGGCACAATACGCCAGTGGCTGCTGTCAGGCGAGAAGGCCAGTTGGTTAAAGTCATAATACACATCGCCCATATAGGAAAAATAATAGGAATCCGCGTACCCCGACTCACCGGGCGTATTATGGTAACCCACCTCCGCTTCCGCGCGCATATTCGGCATAAAGCGATAGCCTACATCCAGATTAGCACCGCCGCCCGTATCGGAGTGGCGGAGCCATGTTACATCACCGCTGCCCCCCAGATACCAATCTCCCTGGTCGGCCTGTGCGCCAGCAGCTCCCATGAGAGCTGTCAGGCAGGCATATATCGCCAATGATTTTCGTGTATGACTTCTCATGGAACTACTCCTTACAAATACGAGGTTAACGGTTGCGAGAAGCAAGAAGTATTACGCCTGGGATAAAATGACTGCATGCGGCATAAAGCGAATACATAAAATAGCCATAAACGGCCTACTTCCGCATGTTCCGCAACGCCCTACAGAATCGCAAACTTACCGGAATTTTATGAAAACCGGGCCGTTGCGGAATGGTTTGTCAACCTGAAAAAGCCCTATTCTTTCTATTGCTGACGCATATTGCACAGCATAATAACTGAAAGGATTTGTTATGAACACCGTTCAACCCAACAAAAATCAGGGTAGCCAGCAGCAGCCTGGCCAGAATCAGAGCCAGCAGTCAAATACCCCGCGGGATAAGACTGCTTCTCCTTCGCAAAACGACAATAAAGAGCACGGTAAAACGGATGACACGCGCGCTTCGTATAGCTCATCCAATACTCAAGGTAGTGGAAAGAAGTAAGATCTCCTGATCTGCATCTAAAAGTCGGGTTTTAAACCCGGCTTTTAGAGCAAGCTTACCCGCAAGAGATTAATGACGATAGAAGGAAGGAAGCATATGAATGTTATAAAACAGATCCTATCCGATTTTAGGAACGGCTGGAAACAGGCGGGCAAGGAGCATCGTAACCGTAAGGACAAGGAATTACGGAAAAACCTGGATGAAAAACAAATTGATAAAATGCTGCAAGACAGCTTCCCCGCCAGCGATCCGCCGAGCACTTATTAAATCAGGAACCTATATGGATAATCATACACATGACCAGCAAGACATCTGGGCAGGCAATAGAGTTTTGTGCCTTCTTACCTTATGCATTCTGGCCTTCATTATAGCCTACTCCGGATATTCCGGCTATCTCACCTACCATAGCGCGCTTACGAAGGAACTGAGTTCCGACGCGTAATAGTTATTACGATTTTTTGTCGTCATCCCGCCCTTGAAGCACGGAATCTCAGGCGGTTCCATAAGATACCGCGGTCTTTGCTGCGGCATGACGAAAAATAGTTATCTCCTAAAGTTATGCCGTAGCGCCTTTCATTTCCGGGGTGTTATGCTCCTCTTTGCCCATATCAAAGATCGCTATTCCGTCGCGATTATGAGGACGTTCAAGCACCTTGGGATTCTTAAGCGTTTTTACGGTATCGGCATAGCCTTTTTGCCAGTGCGCTTCCATGCTGAGGCGTGAGAACTCGAAATCCTTGGAATAGCCTTCATAAGCGGTATTCCGGTAAATAAGATGCACGATATTATAGACGTTGCTGTCGGCTTCTTTACTCAACTTCTTGACTTCGGGCAAGGTTTTAAGCGCTTCAGGCAGCTCTTTCAATAGCCTGTCCAGATTATGGCGTAACTCATGCTGTTCGCGGAAGCGATCGGTGTTGGCGCGGGTACGGCTGGAATACTGGATATCTTTCTGCCGTGTCAGAACCTCCGCCATATTTTGCGGAAATTCTCCGCTTGCACTCCATAAATCCACCTGGAACACCAGCGTGTCCTGATAGGACTTATTTTCAATCAGCCACTGCAACGGCGTATTGGAAATCAAACCGCCATCCCAGAAATATTCACCGTCAATTTCCACCGGCGGCAGTCCAGGCGGCAGCGCACCGCTTGCCAGGATATGTTCCACCCGGATTTTATGCGCCTGATTATCGAAATTCACGAAATTTCCGGTTTCCACGTTGACCGCACAAACATTCAACCGGATGCTGTCACTATTAATCCGATCAAAATCCACCAGCGTTTCCAGCGTGCTTTTCAAAGGGCTGGAGTCATAAAAACTGGTAGCGGCGATGCTTCCCTGCTCCGCCAGCCAGGGATTGGGGACACGTGGCTTAAAAAAACCTTGCACACCCTGATTAAGCGTGTGCACAGCGCTGAATAGATTCAGCGCCTGATGCTCATTATCTGAATGGGTGAACAGCGAACTAAACGACGGCGGATAGTATTTAAACGCATCATAGGTAACCAGCTCCCAGAACTCGCGCAGGCGTTCGATCCGCAACGCAGGCGGATTACCGGCAATAATCGCGGCATTCACCGCTCCGATGGAGATTCCCGCCACCCAGTCCGGGCATAGCTTTGCTTCATCCAGCGCCTGATAAACGCCCGCCTGATAGGCTCCGAGCGCGCCGCCGCCCTGCAGCAACAACGCTATGCAATCAAAAGGAATAGCATGGCATGATTGCTCCTTGCCGTCATGCCTGTTCTTTTCCATAGGTTTTACTTTATCACGTGCCATGCACCAGTACCTTTGCTTTTTTATCCTTCTCCTGCTGGCTGCGTTGAGACGTCTGTGCCTGCTGTGTCCCCTCCTTCATATAGTCATGGATGATACGACCATAGGGCAATGTAATATCCGCGATGAAGTGGCTGCCGCCGATAATTTTTCTTACCGGAAAATCCGCGACCGGTGCATTGACATGCGGCACCAGATGGAGCCTTGCATGGCCGCTCCATGCGCCCTTCACTTCGGCATCGCACATGTTATAGGCAACCAGCTGCGCAATTTCCGGCTTGCCGTCCACGCCGGGAATAAACTTCAGATTAATCTGGGTCTTGGTAAGTTTTTCGATGATTTTTTCCGGATCGCGCATTTCCGCATGCAGGGGATTCGCAATCAGGTTCTCCGCCTTATAGGACATCGTACCCATAGAGACCAACTCCTCATCGTAATGCAGCGTGCCAGTCAGCGTATCATGCACCACCTTCAGGCGCGGATTGCCATATTTCTTGGGGAATCCCCAGATTTCCCGCCCGCCGGTGAGCGGCGGCTCGTCATCCAGGTACATCTGGCAGGTAAAATTGACTTCCTCGCCTTCAAACAGACACGGTATCACAATGCCGCTTTCCGTATAGTCGCCGAAACCTGAACTGTCCGGCATCCTGATATACTCATAGGCGATAAGATTGCCAGGCATCGGTTCCAGCGGTTCAGGCAGCGCATAGCGTATGGCTTCCGGATCGGATTCGTATGTAATAGTGAAATATTCACGGTTAATGAAACGGTAAGGCCCCTTGGGATAAGAGGGCGCCGCTGCCGGCATGCCGGATAAAAGCATTATTTCTGCGTGTTTCATTGCCTGGCTCCTTTCAGGTTTCTAATCAATCATGCAAGGCATGCGCATCGATTATTTATGCGCAAAAGCACATAAAAGGACCATACAGATGCATTACGCAAATGATAAGGAGAATATGTATGCTTAAGGGGAAAAATGCCATCGTTACCGGTTCCACGAGCGGCATCGGCAAGGCCATTGCCATTCGGCTTGCGGAGGAAGGATGCAATATCATGCTCAATGGCTTCGGCGATAAGAATGAAATTGAAACTTTCCGGCGTGAGCTGGTAGAAAAATATGAGGTGAAAGCGGTATATTCTGCTGCGGACATGGCGAATCCTCAGGAAATTGCGGATATGATCAGCGATGCCACAAAGATTTTCAGCACGATTGACATACTCGTTAATGATGCCGGCATCCAGTACACGGCTCCGGTGGAGAAATTTCCCGCCGAGAAATGGGATGCGATCCTTGCCATCAACCTCTCCGCGGCCTTCCATACCATCCGGCATACCCTGCCCCAGATGCAGAAGCAAAAATCAGGCCGTATCGTGAATATCATCTCGGTGCATGGGCTAGTCGCCTCGATTGAGAAAGCGGCCTATGTGTCGGCGAAGCATGGCCTGGCCGGACTCACCAAGGTCGTGGCGTTGGAAAACGCGAAAAACAACATCACTTGCAACGGCATATGCCCCGGCTGGGTGCTGACCCCGCTCGTGCAGAAGCAGATTGACGATCGCGCCAAGGCAGGAGGAAAAGGCGAAGATGCCGCCAAGGAAGAGCTACTGGAGAAGCAGCCCACCCGCGAGTTTGTAAAGCCTGAGGATATTGCCGCCTATGTCGTGTTTCTCTGCGGTCCCCACAGCAGTTCGATCACCGGTGCGATGCTGACGATCGACGGCGGTTGGACGGTAGAGTAAGCACTTCACGTCATGCCAGCTGTTCAATATTAAAAAAGGAGGCGTTTTATGAAGTTACACCGTATTATCCTCGCCACTGCCATTACGGCTCTCACCTTTTCCACATTCATCCCGGTGGCCATTGCCCGCAGCATTTCGACGGAAGATTTTGTCAGACAGGCTTCCATCGCAAATGAGTTCGAGATTGAATCGAGCAAGCTGGCGCTTGAGAAATCACAGAACAAAGACGTAAAAGGCTTTGCGGAAACCATGATTGAGAATCATACCAAAACAGGGGAAGATCTAAAGGCAGCCTTGCAATCTTCAAAATCAGGGCTCAAAATAGAAGACAAGCTCGATGGCAAGCACCAGAAGCTTATGAACACGCTGCAGGCGTTATCCACGGATGATTTCAATAAGAAATATGTTTCTATCCAAACAGATGCGCACCGGGAAGCCGTCGGACTTTTTTCCGATTATGCCAGTAACGGACAAGATGCTGTCCTTAAGCAGTTTGCATCCGTCACCCTTCCAGGGCTGAAAGAGCATCTGAAGCACGTAAAAGAGATTAAAATTACTCAATAACATATCTATAGCCGTCATGCCGCGGCGAAGACCGCGGCATCTTTTGCAAGCCCGAGATCCCGCGGTCAGGGCCGCGGGATGACATGCACATCGTCCTTAAAAGAACTTAAACCACCTGTTCCGAATCCGGCTGTAATGTGCTTAATTTATTCTTCAAGTCTACAGGATTAAACGGTTTGGAGATATAATCGTTCATGCCTGCCTGCAGGCATTTTTCCCTATCGCCACGCAAGGCATGCGCGGTCATCGCCATAATGAATAAAGGCAAGCGTTTTTCTTTCCTTTCCCATTCCCGTATCTGCTGGGTCGTTTCATATCCGTCTATGCCCTGCATCTGGATATCCATTATCACGGCATCGAAATAAGAGGTCTGTATTTTCTCAATCGCTTCCAGGCCGTTGGTAACGACCTCATAATCATACCCTGCTTCGTCCAGTACGATAGAGGCTATCAGAATATTCGCCGGATAATCCTCCACCAGCAGGATGCGTTTCTTATTACGCCCCTGAGGTTCCGCCTGCTGCACAGGCGTTGCGGAAGAAACGGATTTTGAATGCCCTTCGCCGACCCTCATTAACGGAACATTAATGGTGAATACGGCTCCCTTTCCTGGTTCACTGGCAAGATGGATGTTTCCTTCCATCCGCGCGATCAGCGCCTTGCTGATGCTGAGTCCAAGTCCGGTGCCGCCATATTTACGTGTGATCGAAGAGTCTCCCTGGGTAAACTTCTCGAAAATACTATAATGCTTCTCCTTGGGAATCCCTATCCCTGTATCGGAAACCCGGATAGTGATTTTGCTGGAACCTGGTGCAACATCAGGCTTTTCATCCACCGTGATGGTGATTCCGCCTATATTAGTGAATTTAATCGCATTGCCCACCAAATTAAGGATAATTTGTTGCAATCGGTGGGGATCACCCAGAAAATTATCATGCCGTTTATTCGTATATTCCAGCCGCAGAAAAAGCTGCTTTTCATTGGCCTTGACCAGCATCATGCTCATGACCTTCTCCAACACCTCCGAGAGGGAGAAAGGGATGCGCTCCAACTCAATCATATTGTCTTCAATCTTGGAAATATCAAGCATGTCGTTGATCAGTGTCAGCAGGCTTTCCGCGCTTAGCTGTAAGGTGGTGATAAACTTTTTCTGGCGTTCGTCCAGCGGTGTGGACATCATAATATTGGAAAGCCCGATGATGGCGTTCATAGGCGTACGTATTTCATGGCTCATATTGGCCAGAAACTCGGTTTTTGCATTATTGGCGATCTCCGCTTTCTTATACGCATCGCGCAACGCCTGCTCGGTTTCCTTCTGCTCCGTGATATCGGTATGCCCGCCGACCATGCGCATGACTTTGCCTTTCGTATCGCGCAGGGGAACCCCACGTGACAAAATCCACCGCCAGAAGCCGTTCTTATGCCGCATCCGAAAGATGTTTTTGTAACACATGACTTTTCCTGCAACCGCTTCGTCAATGCTATTGCGGACTTTTACTTTGTCGTCCGGATGGATACGGGAAAACGCCGCCTCCAACGTATTAGGGAATTCTTGATCCGTGTACCCGACCATGGATTTGTACCGGGCAGAGAAATACATGGTCCCTTCTTCAATATTCCAATCCCATACCCCATCGCTCATCCCCTGCACCGCCAAGTCAAAGCGCTCTTCGCTTTCCTGCAGTTTCTTCTCCGCAAGCAGCTTATCGTGGATATCGATGCAGGCGCCCGTATAGCCTTTGAAACTGCCATCCAGCCCATAATGCGGCTCGCCGCGCGCCAATATCCATCGGTATTCGCCGTCATGCCGCCTGAGTCTGTATACTATCTCGAATGATTTGCGTTCATCAAAGCAGGCATCGTAAGTATCAAGGCGCTTCTGGAAATCATCCGGATGGATGCCTTCTGCCCAGCCATTGCTTGCTTCCTGTTCCAGAGTGCGGCCTCTATAAGCGAGCCACGCGTTATTAAAGTAATAGCGCACTTTATCTGTTCCTGACATCCATACCATAGCAGGCATGGAATCCGCCATAGTTTGAAATATTTCCTGGCTTTTTCGCAGTTTTTCTTCCATTTCACGCACGCGCAGGAGCGCCTTAATGGTTGCCAGCAACTCCAGCGCATCCACGGGGGTGGTAAGATATCCGTCGGCGCCGCTGTCTAATCCATGCGCTTTATCTTTTGACCCCACAAAAGAGGCCGATGTCATCAGCACTGGAATGTGGGAAGTATCCGCATTGCTTTTGAGGTTACGGCAGAATGCGTAGCCGTTACCGTCGGGAAGCTGTACATCCAGTATGATCAGATCCGGCTGTATCCGGACCACCTGCGCCCCTTCGTGACAGGTAGCGGCTTCCGTGACGCCATAGCCTGCATTTTTCAAGATGCGCGCCACCACATAACGGTTAGCTTCCGTATCATCAATGATCAGGATATGCTTTGTGTCAGACATAATATTTTCCGGCAACCGATGTTTCTTTTCTTTGCAGGGGAATCCGGCTGGTTTTTATCGCCTGCACCAGATCCAACCAGGCTTTTGCATTCAAATGCCCTTTTGGCACAATCACGGCAGCATTGGCGTTTAACGTTTCACGTTCCGCCTGGGTCAGCAATTTAGACGTGTGAATCACGACCGGGATGTGCCGGGTGCTTTTGTCACGACTCAGTGCCTTAAGCACTTCAAACCCAGTCATATCCGCCATCACCAGATCCAGGAATATAATTTCCGGCGCAAGGCTGCGCGCGTACTGAATACCCTGCGCGCCTCCGGCGGCCTCCTGTATGGCGGTGCCGCATTTGTCCAGCAAACGCCGCAATATATAGCGATCGCTCTCCTGATCGTCGATAATCAGGAAACAGTTATTTTGCTCCGTTGGTTCTTTTTCTAACACTATCTTGTGCGTTTCGGGAAACATGACATCGTCAGCGCAGTTATAGTCAAAAGGAATCGTGACGGAAAAAATCGATCCGCTTTCCGGCTGGGATACAACGGAGATATATCCACCCAACAGTTCCGCCAATTTTTTGGATAAAGGCAGTCCCAGCCCTGTGCCTTTTTTCTTCTGGTGCCTGCCTTCCACTTGCAAAAATTCTTCAAAAATACGTTCCTTATCATCGGCGAGAATACCTATCCCGGTATCGGCGACAGAGAACGTAACATACGTATCGCCTTCCCGTCGCACGCTGACCCGCACTTCGCCTTTCTCAGTAAATTTGAGGCCATTGGAAATAAAATTACGCAATATCTGGGAGAGCTTTCCCTTGTCCGTATTGAGGACAGGAATATTTTCCGACCGCTCGAATATCAGGGATACCGCCGCATTATTTTCAAGCAAGGGCTTCAGCATCCCCCGCAGCGTGCCAAATATATCCTGCACTTCGAACGTATCGCGGCGCACGCTCACTTTGCCCGCTTCCACCTTCGCCAGATCCAGAAGGTCGTTGACCAGCACGGAAAGATCTTGTGCCGCTGTGCGGATAAAACCTATCTGCTTTTCCTGTTCCGCCGTCAGCTCGCCGTCCATGCGATCGGTTAGTATCTGGGAGATGCTGATGATGGAATTCAGCGGCGTACGGAATTCATGCGTCATGTTGGAAAGGAACTGCGTTTTCAGATCGGACACGCGCCGCAGTTCTTCCGCACGCTCATCCAGCTCCCCGTAAAGCGCGACGACGCCGCGGTTGGTTTCTTCCAGCTCCTTATTCAACTGCGCGAGTTCCATCTGGTGCTTTTGCACGTCCGCCAGTGCCGCGAGCAATTCCTGGTTCTGCTGCTGTATTTCCTCAAACGGATCGCCCGATAAGAGAGTGGAAAGATGACCGGACATATCCGCCAGTATTTTCTGGGTAATTTTTTTGGCCTGCCTCGGGAGAAATTTAAGGCATATTACGTTTGTCCCCTGTTCCGAAGATTCAATGTCACATACGTCCATCAGCCTTTTGACGCCGCTAATGCCGAGCCCCATGCCGGTGGACGACACATACGTGCCATTCAGTACGGATTTTAAATCCTGGATTCCCTGCCCCTGATCCCGAACCCGGATATGGAACGCCTGCACATCGCCGTCTGCAATGCCGTATTCGATAGTACCGCCGCCTGCATAACGAAACGCATTGCGTGCCAATTCCGAAACGGCGGTGGCGATGCGCACCTGCTCTTGGGAATCAAACCCGATAAGCTGGGCAATCTGCCGCGCCCGCTGGCGCGCCAGTACCACATCATGCTCGTATTTCAACTCTACCTTCATTATCGCCCACGTCATGGCCCACCTCATGGAAATTTCGCCTTCACTGATGCCTTACCACTAATACGGTTACATCATCCCTACCTCTCTGGTAATCCCGGTACAATATCGCAGCTATGAGGGAACAGTGGCGCTGGCGGAGCCCTGGATAATCCTCCAGCTTCCAGCGATTGCTCAGGCCGTCCGAATGCATGACCAGCACGGCATCCTCAGGCCACGGATACTGTATCTCCTGTATCTTATGCACCTGATGGCCGACAATGCCATTATAGGACGCCAGCCCCCTGGGTTTGGTGCCATCCAATATCGTCCCGGCAATGTTGCCTACCCCGGCAAATGTCAGCATGGCCTCTTCCGGCTTGATGGCTACGGCAGCCAAGGCAGTCCCGCGCGTGCTCCGTAATGCCTGATGAACGGAATGCATCATCTCACGGGGAGTCCGTTCCGGCGTTTCGTTAAAATGCGCAATGGCTGCGATGGTAGCCTGCGCCGCTATTATGCCATGTCCCAGGCCGTCACTGACCAGGAGATGCAGCCCTTCCGAGCCATGATGCAGGGCCCAGCCATCTCCGCAGGCCTTTTCTCCATGCATCGGCAGACATATCGCGCCTATCTGCACATGGCTCATCTCAGTGGCAGGCAGTTTCTTTGCCCATGACTGGGAGACAATGACAGTTCCTTTGTTTTCCTGCGAATAAATATCAAAAACATCGGAGAGGCGTACGGTCGCCCCAAGGCCGGTTCCCGGGCTTCCCGCGGTGGAATAGCCGTCTTCCATACACTTGCCAATATCGGCTATTCCCGGCCCTTTATCCACGCTCAGTATCTCCATCCCGTTAACGCCACGATGCCGGATATGCCGGATGATAAGCTCGCCTGAAGTGGCATGTTTCGCCAGATTACTGGCCAGTTCCGTCACTATGATCCCTATCCTGCCGCTCTGGGTTTCATCAAAATGGATGTCCTTGGCCATAGCGACTGCTCCGCGGCGTATTTCCCCGACCCCCCCTGTATCACCAATGGGGAACATGAGTGACATGCCGGTGGATAACGCCTGCTCATTCATTTCCATCTCGCAATCATAACACGAGTTCCTTCCCCCACTTTGGAGACAATATCGAACTCATTGCACAGGCGCTTGGCGCCACTCAATCCAAGCCCCATCCCTGAACCACTAGTATAACCGTCCGTGAGCGCCTGCTTAATATCCGCAATGCCGGGGCCTTTATCCTCAAACGTCAGGCGCACACCGCGCCTTACGCCTTCATGGAGCATCTGCAAACGCATGATCCCACCCTTGCCATAGATAATCGTATTACGCGCAAGCTCACTGGCGGCGGTGACAAATTTCGTCTGATCCACCAGCCCCAGCCCTGCTTCAATCGCCCATTTGCGTACCAGCTGCCGCGCCTGCACAATATCCGCTTCGGATTGCAGCGGGATAGTTTCCTCTCTGACAGCCCTGCCTGCCGGCTGCCGCACCTGAAGGAGATCCGGTTCAGTCCACATCGCAACAGGCTCAACCTTCGCAAGCGGCATATTGAGCCTCCTCTTCGTGAGCGCCCAACGCTCCCCGAAGCAGCTGCATTCCCTTTTCCACATCCAGCGCAGTACGCACGCCCGGCAAAGACAGGCCAAGCTCGACCAGCGTAATGGCCACCGCAGGCTGCATACCAACCACGACGGTTTCCGCATCCAGCACTTTGGACATCGCGGAGATATTGGCGACCATACGGCCAATAAAAGAGTCCACGATTTCAAGGGAGGAGATGTCAATCAGCACGCCACTGGCGCCGGTCTGCTGAATTTTATTGGTCAAATCGTCCTGCAGCGTCATGGCCAGGCGGTCATGCATATCGACCTGGATGGTCACCAGCAGGAACTCTCCCATACGTAAGATAGGAATCCTCTCCATAGATTATGCTACCTCAATATTTTTATGCTTCACAGGGGAAGCAGTACGCATAATAGCCAAGTTATTGCGTTCAAGCGCAAGCTTAAAGGCCGATGCCAGCGTCGCCTTGGTAATCACATTCCCGAGATCCACCCCAAGATGCACGATGGTCTGCGCAATCTGCGGGCGAATGCCGCTGATGATGCAATCCGCCCCCATCAGGCGCGCCGCAGTCACGGTTTTGAGTAAATGCTGCGCCACCAGCGTATCCACGGTGGGAACGCCGGTAATATCGATGATGGCCACCGTGGAACCTGACTCCACAATCTTTTGCAGTAATGACTCCATCACCACCTGGGTACGGCTACTGTCCAAGGTTCCGATAAGCGGCAGCGCCAGGATATTGTCCGCAAGGTTTACCACTGGCGTGGACAACTCCAGCATATCCTGCTGCTGGCGGGCGATCACTTCTTCACGCGTTTTCTGATGCACTTCCGTAGTGTAAAGGCCAAGCCCATCCAGCAAGAGCGTTGCATTCCACGTCTCGTCCGCAAGCAAGACGGCGTCCTTGCCGAATTCCTTGCGCAATAACGTAAAAAGCGGACGTTTCAATGAAAAAACGAATGTCGCCGTTTCCGACGGCGAAAAGCCCGCCTCGCCGCGCCGGCGTGAAATTTCGGCCAGAAATTTGCGAACGCCATCCCATTCCGACCGTTTTATGTCCAAACCGGTTTCATACGCCACATTAAGCAGTTGAAGAAACTCCGCACACTGCTCCCTCAACACCACTTCCTTGATGTTGTGGCGAACCTTGCTATCCTGCTCCTGCAGCCAATCGGCAAGCAGGCCTTCTTCATTTCTTTTTATTACATCGGAAATACGGCTTTTTTCTTTCGTGGACATGGCAAACTCCCTTAAATTATCTTTATATTAAATCTAAGTCAGACTATGGCGTTTTTACAATTTGTCCAGCTTATTAGTACGCATACAAATTATCGGAGCATAGATTATCCGAGAGTATTTACGGATTCTTTATGCGCTTGCCATATGTTTATAATCTGAAAATAATTTGTACGGGAAAGTTAAAGTTCCCTTATGCATTCATAATGCTTTTTTGAATTTTTGTTGTGTATATGGAGCTGGCAGTTAAACTGTCTTAGTTTCGGAAATAAAGGATAACCATGCGTTTTTACGCCGACCTGCATGTACACTCTAAATATGCGCGCGCCTGCAGCTCGCATGCGGATCTGGAGCATATGGCGCTTTGGGGAGCACTTAAAGGCATTGACGTTATCGCTACCGGCGACTTCACCCATCCTGCATGGCTGAAGGAACTGAAGGAGAAACTTGTGCCGGCGGAGTCGGGGCTGTTCCGATTACGCGAGGATATTGAGCGCAAGGTGATAGAAGGCCTGCCTACTGCCTGCCGTAAATCCGTGCGCTTCATTCTTTCGGTGGAAATTTCCACCATCTATAAGAAAGGCGATCGCACGCGTAAGGTGCATCACCTGATCTATATGCCGGATTTCGCCGCCGCCGATCGCCTCATTGCGAAACTCTCTCGCATAGGCAACCTACATTCGGATGGCCGCCCGATTCTCGGCCTGGATTCGCGCCACCTGCTGGAGATTGTACTGGAATCCAGCCGCGATGGCTTTCTGATCCCGGCGCATATATGGACGCCATGGTTTTCCGTGCTCGGTTCGCGCTCCGGCTTTGACAGCGTGGACGAATGCTACGGCGACCTCGCTCCTCATGTATTTGCGGTGGAAACCGGCCTTTCTTCCGATCCGGAGATGAACTGGCGTGTTTCCTCGCTTGATCGCTTCCGCATGACCTCCAGTTCCGATGCCCATTCCCCACAGAAGCTCGGACGCGAAGCCACGTTGTTTGACACCTCCATGGATTATTACTCCCTCCGCGCTGCGTTGGAACATGGCGAAGGTTATATCGGCACAGTGGAATTTTTTCCTGAAGAGGGGAAATACCATATGGATGGCCACCGCAAGTGCAATGTCCGCCTCACGCCGGAAGAAACGATAGCACATGGTGGGCGCTGCCCGGTCTGCGGAGACCCGGTGACGGTCGGCGTCATGCACCGTGTGGAAGCACTGGCCGACAGGCAGATAGGATGCTGCGACCGGCCACACACCGCAGGCGAGCAGTGCAGCTTTGTACCGCTGCCTGAGATTCTCGGCGAGCTGCACGGTACAGGTTCGTCAAGCAAGCAGGTCGAACGCACTTACGGGCAGCTTACCGGCAAGCTCGGCACGGAACTCTCCATTCTCGGCGAAGTGCCGATTGAGGATATTACCAAGGCCTCGTCCTCGCTGCTGGGCGAAGCCATTGCGCGGCTCAGGCGGGGTGATGTCGTGCGCGATGCCGGATATGACGGCGAATATGGCGTCATACGCATGTTTGCAGCAGACGAACTGAAGAAGCTCCAGCGCGGCGGCCTGCTATTTGAAATGCCGGAATCCCTCCGTCCGAAACGGCAGGTGAAGCAGCCTGCCCGTTCTGAAGCAGAGGAGTTGCAGGAGAATGATTTCATCTCCCCTTCAAATGGAGACGGCATCCTGGACGGGTTGGATACGGATCAACGCGCGGCTGCCGAAATCATTGCTGGCCCCCTTCTGGTCACTGCTGGGCCGGGCTCCGGAAAAACACGGATGTTGACACACCGCATAGCGCATCTCATCCAGGGGTATGGCGTGAGTCCTTCCGCATGCCTTGCCATTACCTTTACCCGCCGCGCTGCCGCAGAAATGCGGGAGCGGCTCAAGGCGCTATTGCCGGACGTGGCAGATACCATTCCTGTGCATAGCTTTCATTCGCTGGGGCTGGAAATTCTGCGCGAACACCATACGCATGCCGGACTGGATCGCGGTTTTTCCATCATGAACCGTACTGAATGCAGGCGCATCCTGGCCGAAACCCTGCACATCTCTTTAAAGAACGCGGGCAAGGCTCTCAATGGTATCTCCCTTGCCAAGCGCACTGGAGATATCACAGAGGAATTAGCGCCGCTACTCGCCGCTTATACAGAAATGCTGGCACTGCACGGAAAAATAGATTTTGACGACCTGATTCTGCGGCCTGTAAGAATGCTTACGGAAGTATCAGGCATTGCGCAATTATACCGGGAACGCTTCCGTTTCATCTCGGTGGATGAATATCAGGATCTGGATGCGCTGCAATACCGATTCTTACGCTTGCTCGTATCTCCTGCGGCTAATCTCTGCGCCATCGGCGATCCCCATCAGGCGATATATGGTTTCCGGGGTGCAGACAGCACACATTTCCAGAGTTTCTGCGAAGACTTCCCTGCGGCAAGCACCGTCCGCCTGACCCGTAATTACCGTTCGCGTCCGGTGATTGTCGCGGCGGCTTCTCAGCTCATTGGCGATAATTCAGCCATTGCCATGCGCAAGGACAGTAAAGAACGGATATTCCTGCATACCGCCAATACAGAATATGAGGAAGCAACATTTGTAACCTCCCAGATAGAAGCCTATATGGGAGGGCACGACTCGCAGGCCATCCACAGCGGACGCACGCGCGGACAGCAATCCACACTTTCCTTCTCCGATTTTGCCGTGCTGTACCGCACCGATGGACAGGCAGAGGTAATAGAAGAGACGCTTCACCGCAGCGGGGTCCCGTTCCGCCGTTATAATGACCGGCTGCTCGCCGGGGATGAAACCGTGCAGGCCATGCTTAGCCATTTCGAGATATCCGACACAGCGCTTCCGGTAACGGAGCGCCTTGAACAATCGTATATGCAGCTGCCGCCTGAAACCAGGGATAGTGAAGCGGGCCATAGGGCGCGCATAAAGCTGATGGCGCTGGCGGATAAATGCAGGCATGATCCGGAACGGTTTCGTGAAGAAGCCGGGATGGTGCTGGAAATCGACTTATGGGATAAACGGGGCGATAGCGTCATCCTGCTTACCATGCATGCGGCGAAAGGATTGGAATTCCCGGTCGTGTTTATTACCGGTGTAGAAGATGGGATTATACCGCTTGCCTTCGGCGATTATAGCCAGACTCATATGCAGGAAGAACGGCGACTGTTTTACGTAGCGATGACACGCGCAAAAGATCATCTCTATCTTATTCGTTCTCTTACACGCTCCTGGCGGGGCTCACGGCAGAACTTCGCCCCCTCTCTTTACCTTGAGCATATGGATAAAAGCCTGTTTGCCGCCAGCGCAGAAGCACCTGCCGCTAAACGGCAGAAGCAACTGGCGCTCTTCTGACTTATAATCCTTCCGCTATTTTTTTACGTCATGCCGTGGCTTGACCACGGCATCTCAGCAAGAGATACCGCGATCAAGTCGCGGTATGACAATTCAAATGACTATAAACAGCCCTATACTTATTCGCCTAAATAAAAATACATCGTCATACGGCTGCTTGACAGCGGTATCTCATGGAAGAAGCCTGAGATTCCGGCTTTCGCCGGAATGACGGATATGTATTGGAATTTAGGCAAGTGAGTATAATTCCGCTTCAGCAAAGCGTGGACTTTCTCTTGATTTATACCAAAAGCGGTATATTGATATAATATAACATTATTACTTCCCACCGAAGATGACGGCGATTACCCCCACAGGCCCTATACGATATTCCAGCATAAAAATACTGCTGGTGTTGTTATTCCTTACTGGACAGATTCTGGGAATTTTTCATCTCATTGAACATACGGCAGAGGGTGACAACGACCATTGTGACATATGCGCCATGGCGGCGCATATGGGAGACACGGTTTTACCCACACCGGCAATCCTCATTCTACCGCAGCCGCAGGTGGACAGCTCTCTGCAGGTGATAGCCTGCGCGTTCACTGCCTTGATATGTGCCGCCTATACCTCCCGCGCCCCTCCTCTGGTTTGAGATTTATATAACTCTTAGCATACCCCTGACCCGGACAATCGTTTGGGCCAGCGATATGCGCGTATTACTTATATTCATGGAGAACTTATGCGCACCATCTTACTGGGCACGGCTTTGCCTGTGCTGCTCTCTTCAACTGCTGTTTTTGCCGATGAAGATACCTGCGATTCAAACCCCCATATATCCTGCATTGTCATCCATCCTGACAGAAGCCGGGATAGGCTGACGACCGAAACCGGCAGCAGCACTTACACCTTTACTAACCAAGCGTTACAGGATTTGCCTGAAGGCAATTTCACCCCGGTGAATGAAGCGCTGCTGCGCGCGCCGGGAGTAGCACAGGATTCCTATGGCCAGCTTCACATCCGCGGGGATCATGCCGACCTGCAATACCGTATTAACGGCATCATCCTGCCCGAAAGCATTACCGGATTCGGGCAGACGTTGGATACGCATTTTGCAGACAGGATGGAACTGCTGACCGGCGCATTGCCAGCACAATATGGCTACCACACGGCAGGCATTATCGACATCACCACCAAGACAGGAAGCCTGGGCAATGGCGGTAACACCAGCCTGATGGGCGGCAGTAACAACACACTGGAAGGCAACCAGACGCTGTACGGCAGTAGCGGGCAAGCCAACCTGTTCTTTACCGGCACCTATGGTCAGAACGATCGCGGCATAGAATCCCCTACCAGCGCAGCCAGTCCCCTGCACGATCATACCGTGCAGGATAAGGAGTTCGGCTATGCTTCCTATGCCTTTAATCCGGATACCACGCTCAGCTTCATGGCCGGGAATGCCACTAACCGCTTTGAAATTCCCAATAACCCTAACCAGTCGCAGAATTTTGTGCTCAGTGGCGTATCGGTATTTCCTTCTTCGTCACTGGATGAGCGCCAGTATGAGCATAATACCTACGGCATCGCGGCATTACAGGGAAATATAAACAATAATACCAGCTACCAACTCGCGGTATTCACGCGCGACAGCACGGTATTGTTCAAGCCGGATGTGAGTGGCGATCTGATATTCAACGGCATCGCCTCGCGCGATTACCGCGAAAGCGTCAATAGTGGATTGCAAAACGATTTCAGCTGGCATGCCAATCGGGACAATACGGTGCGCTTCGGGTGGACGGCGAGCTATGAACAGGCCACCAGCAACGCCAATTCGCTGGTGTTTCCCGCCGATGCGAGTGGCACGCAGTTGCCGGGAGCCGGTACGCCGTTTGCTATTGCCGATAATGCATACCAGATTGCCCGGCTGGCAGGGTTTTACCTGCAGGATGAATGGAGCCCGCTGGATAAACTCACCCTTAATTACGGCGCGCGTTTGGACTATTATAGCGCCTATGTCAGTGAAACCGCGCTTAGCCCACGTATCGGCATGATCTACGAACTGACGCCAGAAACCAAGCTGCATGCGGGATATGCGCGTTATTTTACGCCACCGCCGACAGAATTGATTGCGCCGGTGACCATTGCGCAATTTGCCAATAGCACAGGGCAACTGCCTACCAGCACCTCTTCGCCTGTCGTACCGGAAAAGGATAATTATTTTGATGCAGGCATTACCCAGAAAATCGCGCCCGGATTGTCATTCGGCATGGATGCCTATTATAAACAGGCGCATGATTTGCTGGATGAAGGCCAGTTCGGCCAGGCGCTTATCTTCGCCCCGTTTAACTATGAAAAAGGCTGGGTCAGAGGCATAGAGTTGACCACAGACTATAACCATGGCCCGGTGACTGCCTATGCCAATTTTGCCCTTTCCACGGCGATGGGCAAGCAGGTGGTATCCGGCCAGTATAATTTTGAGCAGGATGAGCTGGATTATATCCACTCCAACGCCGTGCATCTGGATCATGATCAACTGATTACCGGCTCAGCAGGCATAGAGTATCTGCTGCGCGGGATAAAATACAGCATGGATATCTTCTATGGCAGCGGCTTGCGCGATGGGTTCGCCAATACGGATCACCTGCCGTTTTATGCCCAGGTGAATGCAGGCGTCGCGCACCAGTTTGATTTAGGTCCTTCCGGCGGCGTGCTGGATACGAAATTATCCATTATCAACCTATTTGATCGCGTCTATGAAATCCGTGACGGTTCCGGCATCGGTGTATTCGCGCCGCAATTCGGTCCACGGCGCGGCATCTATCTGGAAATCGGGAAATCGTTCAGCTGGTGAGTATTATACGTAATTGCAAACGTTTGTAGAATTCCCCTCTCCCCCTAAAGGGGGCGAGGAAAAATAAAGATGTTTATTTTTACGCCATACCATTTTTACGTTTCTTTATAAGCCACATGGAAATGCCGGTGAACGAAAACAGCAGCGGCATGAATCCCATAGCGAATACGAGCGCCTTCCATAACCAGCCGAATCCGTGGCCGGAATGCAGCGCATGTTGCCAAGTAATCAATTTTTCGCCTGCAGTGTAGGTAGAAGGATCGCGCACTTCTATGATTTGCTTTGCCCAGGGGTCAATAAATATGTTGGTGACAGGAGCGCCTTCACGGTCATCCGGGTGCAGCAGGCTAACCCGGTAAGGCTGCTCCGGTTTTGCCGGCAGCGTAACGGAAACCATTTTGCTTCCGGCGAGAGTCCGCTGGGCAAGCCTAATCACCTCATCTACCGGCATGGAGACTTGCCCTTCCACCGGTTCGCTCTCTATAGCGGGAGGCGATCGGAGATCGCGTACAGAGAAAGCCGCATCCATCGCTTGTGGAAATGCCAGATACACGCCACTGAAGCTGACGGTAATAAATACCGCCAGCCCCCATATTCCGGTGACGCCATGCAGGTCACGGTGCAACCTGAAACCGCGTGTTCCCTGTTTAATAGTGAATGCCTGTTTCCAGTTGCCACGCCTCGGCCACCACAGGATAAGGCCGCTGATGCCAAAGGCAAGCATGGCAACGCCAAACCATCCGACTATATTGCGTCCGCCGTAATCGCGCAGCATCAGATTGGCATGCAGGTCATGTATCTGGTGTATGAATCCGCCGGAGCTATCCTTGGTAATAATAACAAGCGATACCGGATCGACGAGCATCTGTACCCTTGCCCCCTGCCCGCCGGAGGCAGGTTTTTTGCGGGATGTTTTAGAGAAATATACCGCAGCGGGTTCACCGGTATCGCCCGGATGGAACATGGAAGGCGAGAATCCATCCGGGGCGGCGGCACGCGCAGCATCTATAATTTCCCCTGCAGAATGCACGTTACCGACAGCCATCACTGGATGCGGGGTGACGCTGTTTTCCAGTTCATGCTGAAAGACCAGAATGCTGCCGGTAATGCCTAACATCACCAGCGGTATGCAGAGCGTAAGGCCGGCCCAAAGATGAATCCGGTGTAATATACGGCGCAACATCAGGCATCCCCCCAAGAGCGTAAGGCCGGCCCAAAGATGAATCCGGTGTAATATACGGCGCAACATCAGGCATCCCCCCAGCAGCGCAGCAGGTTATGGTAAAGGCCCGTAAGCTGCACGCCGGCTGCATGCTGCGGCAACTCGCGGGCAATAGACTGTATTGCCGTATCCAGATTGAACAGCAAGGAACGTTCCTCATCGCTCTTCACCATACTTTGCACCCAGAAAAATGCGGCCAGCCGCTCCCCGCGCGTAATAGCAGTCACATGATGAACGCTGCCTGCGGGATACAGGATCATGCTGCCTGCCGGAAGCTTTATGCCGTGACTGCCATAGGTATCTTCCACCACCAGTTCGCCGCCGTCATATTCATCCGGATTGCTTAAGAAAAGCGTTGCCGATACATCCGTACGCACACGATGCGGCGTACCTTTCACCTGACGGATGGCATTGTCAATATGCGCCCCGAAGCCTTGTCCCTCACGGTAGCAATTAAATAGCGGCGGGAACACCTTGAGCGGCAGGGCTGCCGACATGAAGAGCGGATTTTTCTCCAGCGCCGCCAGAATGATATCGCCTAGCCTCCGCGCCGCCGGGTGATCTTCGGGCAGTTGCAGGTTATGCTTCACCTGTGCTGACTGATAGCCCGCGGTAATGCGGCCATCCGCCCATTCCACCTGCCCCAGCACCTTTCTGCATTCGGCAATCTGCGCTGTGTTCAGCACTTCCGGAATCTGTAACAGCATCAGCGCTCCCCTAGAAATTAAAACTGGTGGTCAGCAAAGCAGTACGTCCTGCGCCCGGAATCACATGCGCCGGATGAATCTGATCGTAATAGGCCGTATCCAGCAGGTTGGTGACATTGAGCTGCAGGTTGATTTTCTCGGTAAGCGGGTACTTGGCCATGACGTCAAACGTCACATAACCGGGCGCCACTTCCATTACGCCGCTGGTGGCGTTGGGAGTGGTGCTGGCATTGCGGCTGGATATGGCGTTCGCGCCGCCGCCGATCTCAAGCTTATTGGGGAACTCATAGCTATTCCAAAAACTGAATGTATGTTTCGGCGCATTGGCGACAGGATTACCCTGTTCCAGAGGGTTGGTGGATTTGACAACCTCGCTGTCCATATAGGCATAGCCGGTGAATACCTGCCACCTGTCCGTTACATGGCCGGTAATGCCTGCCTCAAATCCCTGTACACGCTGATCGCCTCCCAGAATATTCAGCAATGCATTGTTGGGATCGGGAGTGCGCGCGTTGGTTTTCTCGTCACGGAATATAGCAAAACTGGTCGCCAGTTTTTTATTCAGCAATTCCCATTTCGTGCCGGCTTCATAGGAAATACTTTTTTCCGGCGGCAGGTTGGCCGTATTGGCGGCAAGCGCAAGCTGCTCGATGGAAGGGTTGAAAGAGGTGCCGCTGGCGATATAAAAACTGCCGATAGGCACGGGTTTATAGACTATGCCTCCACGCCAGCTCAGCATCTCGTCAGTGCGGGTGAAGTGTGTCGCGGGAGTGACAGTCTGACTATAGCTTGAGTCCACATGATCATAGCGTACTCCTCCAATCAGGTCCCACTGCGGGTTTATGGCCATCGTATCGAGCGTATATCCCGCGATGGTATTGGCGCTGGCCGTCACCCGCGAGGTGATGGTTGGCGTGCCGCTGAACCACTGATCCTCGTTGGGATTGACAAGATTGGTGGTGGGCACTCCGGCCCAGGTCGAACGCGTCGGATCGGATGTCTCGTGCGAAAGCTCGACGCCGCTTACCAACGTATGCTTGAACTGCCCGGTAGTAAACTTGCTGGTCAGATCCGTCTGGTTGTCGAAGAATTGCTCTGTGCTGGCTGCCGTAAGCTCATTGCGGGTGACGGTAAGGGCGGAAAGCGGCGTATTCACAGGCGGCAATGTGCTAATCTTGGGTTCGGTGATACGGACATTGCGATCGTAATTGGCAATGCGGAGCTGGTCGCGCAACATAAAATTATCATTAAAATCATGCTCGATTTTCGCCGTTCCGATATCCACGGTGGTTTTCAGGTAATCGGTGTTACCATCCTTGAAGCCATAGAAATTCTTCGTATTGACTGCCGTCGGGCTGCCGTAAAACCAGGGCACGCCGTAATCGGGAATATCATTTTCGGCCTGATGAAAATAACTGAAGGTATAGCGTGTCGGGCTGCCAACACCGATTTCTAGCGAAGGTGCAAAGCCGTAGCGGCTGTTATACGCGCCGTCGCGTCCGGCAACGTTGCCGTCATCCCCTATCGCGTTCAGGCGCAATATGATTCCGTCGCCTACTTTCTGATTGGTATCGACCGTTACACGCTTGGTATTGTCCGTGCCAAACGCCAGCGTGCCGCGGTTAAAGTAATAGGTTTCCGGGTCGTTGCTGACCTGATTGACTACGCCGCCGGTAGAGCCACGCCCAAAGAGCAGCGAGTCCGGCCCCTTTAACACTTCGACGCTTTCCAGATTGAAAGGATCGCGGTAAGCCATGCCCGTGCGCTGCGCAATAGCGCTTCCAGCACTAATGCCGTGCCGACGCCGATGATAAGCATCGTGAGCGTGCCCAAAGACTGGTGCGGGATAATGCGATCGTAAATCTGCAGCATCATAACCGGCAGGGCCAGAGAGAGGATATTCATCATCAGCGCTATGCCAAGCTGCCATTTGGGCTGCAGCCGGAAGGCCTTTTTTTGCCAGTGCGCAGGCAGGCGCAGGCTGGGAGTGAGCCAGTCAAAGGAAAGGCGTGGGAATAATAATTCAGTCTGCATAACCACTTACACAAATCATACTACCTAGGAGTGTAGACAAAAAACCTTAAAACTTGGTAAACACCACACATTATATGTATAAGAACTGTTGCATATTTGTTACCCCATGCACTTGCTGCGAAAGCGCAGAAAACGTGGTGTGCAGCAAGCAGGAGTAGAAAGCGTGAACAGGTTCTAACTCGGGAATGCGTGCTGGTAGTCTACATGCACTGTAAAATCCTGGTGCGCGCTGGCGGAGGTTCCGTTGGATGATTCAAAACTATAGGCGGTAGCCGTCAAATGCATATCGCCGGTGAAACTGGTAGGAGGAGTAATAGAAAGCGCAGAAAGCTGGGCGGGCGTCAGCGTCCAGGTGTTATCGGCGTTGTGCACGCCGGCGGAGAGTATCGCCCCTGTCGGCATGCCGCTTACGACAACGCTTAATTGCTCGGTGCTATCAGTGAGTCCCGCAGATATGTTAAGCGTAATAGGCGCATTTTGTTGATCGCTTATATTGGCAGCGTTGATTGTCGGAGTAGCCGCCACCGCAGCCATATGTATCGCCAGTGTCCCGTTCGTGCTGGCGGTAACCCCGTTCGCGCTCTCCTTCGAGGCAGCGGTAAGGCTGAGCGTCACGTCACCATGCCAGTTGGTGGCAGGCACGAATTTTACGTTATTAATCTGCGCGACATTCACGCTCCATGTGCCGTCGCCGTTATTGGTGGCATTGGTAAGGCTGGCTCCTGCCGGCAGGCCGGAAACGGTCACGGCGCTGATGCTTTCCGAACCATCCGTATCGGTAAGCGCCACACCGAAATTAAGCGCCAGCGGCGTATTCTCGGTGCCGCTCTGCGGCTGGTTGCTGATGAGGGGAGCATCCGCCACTGGCGTAACGCTGAAACTGGCCGTAGTTTGCTTGACGGCCTGATCGCCTTCGCGCTCCGTGGAGATGGCAGATATGGTCAAGCTGCCGGAACCGCTCCAGTTGGAGGCAGGCGTCATCGTAAGGCCGGTCAGGTCGGAACTGGTCAGGCTCCAGGTGCCATCGCCGTTATTGATGCCGTGGTTAAGTGAGAAACCAGCCGGCATGCCGCTGATTTGGAAAGATAAGGTTTCCGAGCCATCCGTATCCGTCAATGCACTGGTAATGGTAATGGGGATGCTGCCGCTGTCTTCATTAATGGGGCCGCCAGCACTTGCGGTAAGTGTAGGCATGTCGGCCACGCCCATCACATGCACCGCGGCGCTCGCCAAACTGATCGTAGCCAACGAAAGCAGTTTAGCTTGTGCGGTGATTGTGTAATCCACATCACTATTCGCCGGAGGAGTCATGTACAGGTTAGTGAGCTGCGCCTGGGTAAACTGCCATACACCGCCGCCGAGATTGGTGCCCTGGGAGAAAGTGGCGCCAGCAGGTACACCGGTAAACTGCACACTGGCAACTAATCCCAGAATGCCGCTGATGGCAGGCAGGCCCAGAAGGCTAGGTGCATCGGAGATAAGGAAAGGAGTATCTTCCTTGACGAACATATTGGTGCCGAGAATGCCGCCGGAGGTAGGCAAAAGATCGATGTTTGTTCCTGCAACGACCTGCACGCCGACACCGATGCCGCCGATATGGGCATTGACGCCGATATCCACAAGATAGCCTGTTGACCAAGCACCTATGCGCGCGTTGAACGGCGTCGCAGCGCTCATGACCACATTGCCGTTGCTTTCATGCGCTACCGCATTGACGTAGAGATTGACCTGGCCGTTGAACTGAAGAGGGGATATGAGCGTAAGGCCGGAAAGCTGCGCCGGGGTCAACGTCCAGGTATTGTCACCGTTATTGATGCCTTGATTGAGCGCAAACCCAGCAGGCACGCCCTGCACGAGGTAGGTCAGGGTTTGCGAACCGTCCGAATTGATCAGCGAGCCACCGAGCGTCAACGCTATGGGTGTTCCCCCCGTTCCAGTGACACTGCTGGCAGTGGCAGTCGGCGTGTTGGGCATGCCTATAACGGTTACGGGAATAGACGCAACGCTTGAAGCGCTGCCGCCTGCGGATTCCGTGCTGGTGCTCGTAACGGTCAGGGTAAAATTCGCATTGCTGTTAGCAGGCGGCGTGATGGTCAGACCGGAAAGCTGCGCCGGGGTAAGCGTCCAATTCCCTCCTCCATTATTGGTGCCGTGATTGAGTACGGCTCCGCTGGGAACGCCGCTAATCTTAATCGAAAGGGTTTCCGAACCATCCGTATCGGTAAGCGCAGAGGTAATGGAAAGCGGGATGGTCGTATTTTCATTGCCGCTGGCCGTCGATACGTACAAGGTCGGCTGATCCGCCACCGGTGCGACCACGACATTGAGCGCAACGCCAGTCGAAGTAGAATTACCATCTCCTTCCTCCGTGGATATTGCCTTGACTGTCAGCGCCATCGTACCGCTGTAATTGGCAGGCGGCGTGATGGTCAAGCCGGAAAGCTGTGCCGGAGTGAGTGACCAGGTGCCATTCCCGGCATAGGTTCCTGCGGAGAGAGTAGCGCCGGTGGGCACTCCCGTGATATTAATGGAAAGGACTTCCGAACCATCCGTATCCGTCAATGCGGAAGTGAGGGATAGCGGAATGGCGGTATCCTCATTGCCGCTGGCATTCTGCACGGACAGTGTCGGCGTATCGGCTACTCCTATCACCGTTACCCCTAGCGTTGCGTTGGCGCTGGCGGTAGTCCCATTCTCTGAAGCAGTGGAGGTGACAGATAGATTAAAGCTGCCATTATAGTTAGCAGGCGGAGTGATAGTAAGTCCACTCAGTTGCGCTGGAGTAAGTGTCCAAGAGCCATTGCCGTTGTTGGTGCCATGGTTCAGTATAGATCCGGTAGGGATACCAGTAATAGTAATACTTAGTGTCTCGCCAGGATCATTATCACTCAGCGCAGAGGTAATGGAAAGCGCTATGGGCGTATCTTCATTACCACTGGCGGCCTGCACGGAAAGTGTCGGTGTATCCGCTACCCCAACAACGGTTACACCAAGCGTTGTGCTGGCGCTGGCCGTCGTGCCGTTCTCACTGGCGGTAGAGGTCACAGATAAGTTGAAACTGCCATTATAATTAGAAGCCGGAGTGATGGTAAGCCCACTCAATTGCGCCGGGGTCAACGTCCACGAACCGTTACCGTTATTGATGCCGTGATTCAATACGGCCCCCGTAGGGACACCGGTGATGGTGAGGCTTAACGTTTCGCCCGGATCGTTATCGGAGAGCGCCGAAGTAATGGAAAGCGTAATGGCGGTATCCTCATTACCGCTTGCAGCTTGCACGGAAAGCGTTGGTGTATCCGCGACTCCTGCAACCGCTACCCCAAGCGTAGCATTCGTGTTCGCTGTGGTGCCGTTCTCACTGGTAGTGGCGGTTACCGATAAGTTGAAACTGCCGTTGTAGTTAGAAGGCGGAGTGATGGTTAACCCCGTCAGTTGCGCTGGGGTCAACGTCCAGCTGCCACCGCCATTATTCGTGCCGTGATTGAGGGTTGCGCCGGTGGGCACCCCAGTGATGGTAATGCTCAGGGATTCACCACTGTCGTTATCAGAGAGGGAGGAGGTGATAGAAAGCGGGATGGCCGTATCCTCATTGCCGTTGGCAGCTTGAACGGAGAGTATAGGCGGATCCGCGATTCCCGTTACGGTAAGCGCCAGGGTAGCATTGGCGCTGGCTGTCGTGCCATTCTCACTTGCCGTGGCGGTCACCGCCAGGCTTAGTGCACCGTTATAGTTGGCAGGCGGGGTAATGGTCAGGCCTGTAAGATCGGCAGGTGTAAAGGTCCAGGTTCCATTACCGTTGTTGGTGCCGTGGTTAAATATTGTTCCCGAAGGCACATTGGCGATGGTGATGCTTAACGTTTCACCAGGATCATTATCACTCAGCGAGGAACTGATAGTGAGTGGGATCGCAGTATCCTCGTTGCCACTGGCAGCCTGCACCGAAAGTATCGGCGTGTCTGCGACTCCGGCAACGCTGACGCCTATGGTAGCATTGGCGCTGGCCGTCGTACCGTTCTCGCTGGCGGTAGAGGTCACGGATAAGTTAAAACTGCCGTTATAATTAGAAGCCGGTGTAATAGTAAGTCCACTCAATTGCGCCGGGGTAAGCGTCCAACTGCCGCCACCATTATTCGTACCGTGATTGAGCGTTGCGCCTGTAGGGACACCGGTAATCGTGATGCTTAAGGTCTCACCGGAGTCATTATCGGTAAGTGCAGAGCTGATGGATAACGCTATGGCCGTATCTTCATTGCCGCTGGCATTTTGTACCGAAAGTGAAGGCGTATCCGCCACTCCCACCACGGTTACCCCCAGTGTTGCATTGGCACTGGCGGTAGTATTGTTTTCACTGGAAGTGGCGGTAACAGACAGATTGAAGCTACCATTATAGTTGGCTGCCGGGGTGATGGTCAGGCCGGAAAGCTGCGCCGGAGCCAGCGTCCAGCTCCCTCCTCCGTTATTGGTGCCGTGATTGAGTACAGCTCCGCTGGGAACGCCGGTGATGGTAAGAGATAAGGTTTCCGAGCCATCGGTATCCGTCAATGCGGAAGTAATATTGAGTGAAATGGCCGTATCCTCATTGCCACTGGCAGACTGCACCGAAAGCGTCGGTGTATCGGCGACTCCGGCAACCGCGACATTTAATGTAGCATTAGCGCTTGCGGTAGTGCTATTCTCACTGGAAGTAGCGGTGACGGAAAGAGTGAAGCTGCCGCTGTAATTCGCAGGCGGAGTAAGGGTCAGGCCGCTCAGTTGCGCCGGGGTAAGTGTCCAACTGCCGCCGCCATTGTTGGTGCCGTGGTTCAGGGTTGCTCCTGCCGGCACTCCGGTAATGGTAATGCCAAGGGTTTCCGAGCCATCCGTATCCGTCAATGCGGAAGTGATGGCAAGTGGAATCGCCGTGTCTTCATTCCCGCTGGCGTTCTGTACCGAAAGCGTAGGGGTATCCGCTACTCCCGCAACCGTAACGCCTAAGGTGGCATTCGCACTGGCCGTCGTGCCGTTCTCCGAGGATGTCGCCGTGACGGATAGGTTGAAATTACCACTGTAATTGGACGGCGGTGTGATCGTGAGATTCGTAAGATTGGAAGGCGTAAAAGTCCATGAACCATTACCGTTGTTGGTGCCTGCTGAAAATGTGGCTCCTGCGGGGACACCGGTAATGGTAACGCTGAGCGTTTCGGATCCGTCTGTATCGGTCAGGGCGGCGTTAATGGTAACCGGAATGGCGGTGTCTTCATTCCCACTGGCCGCCTGCACCGAAAGCGTAGGGGGATCCGCCACGCCCGCCACTGCCAAAGAAAGTCCTGTATTGGTACTGGCCGTATGCCCGCCGTCAGTGGCAATGGCAGCTACGTCGATCGTCACATTGCCACTCCAGTTGGCAGGCGGCGTCAGCGTAAGATTGGTAAGCTGTGCCGGTGTCAGCGTCCACGAGCCGTCACCATTATTGGTTCCTGCCGAGAGCGTGGCTCCGGATGGCATATTGGAAATGACGATACTCAGGCTTTCGCTGGCATCCGCGTTCACCATAGCCGCGCTGACGGACAACGGTATGGTAGTATCTTCGTTGCCGCTTGCCGCCTGTACGGTCAGGGAGGGCGGCGAAACGACGCCATTGACCGCAATATCCAGGTTAGCCGATGTGCTGGCGGTGGTGCCGTTTTCACTCGCGGTAGCGGTAACCGCTAAGCTGAGGTTGCCACTGCCATGCAAGGGGGGAGTAAAGACAAGCCCGGTGAGATCGGATGGCGCAAGCGTCCACGAGCCATTCCCGTTATCGGTGCCATGATTAAACGAAGCACCCGCCGGAACATTGGCGATGGTGATACTGAGTGTTTCGCCGGGATCGTTATCCGTAAGCGCAGAGGTAATACTGAGGGCTATAGGGGTATCTTCGTTGCCACTGGCAGGCTGTACCGATAAAGAGGGAGCATCCGCAGCGGCGATAACAGTTACTCCGAGTGTGGTATTAGTGCTGGCCTGAGTGCCATTTTCGCTCGAAGTGGCGGTAACGGATATATTAAAGCTACCGCTGTAATTCGCAGGCGGAGTAAGGGTCAGGCCGCTCAGTTGCGCCAGTGTCAGTGTCCAGTTGCCATTGCCGTTATCCGTACCCTGGTTAAGTGTCGCTCCTGTAGGTATTCCGGTAATGGTCACACTGAGGGATTCACCCGGATCATTATCACTCAGTGCCGATGTAATAGCAATCGGAATAGCACTATCTTCATATCCGTTTGCGGCCTGCACGGAAAGCGTGGGGGTGTCGGCCACACCGGCAACCGCTACCGCAAGCGTAGCGGTGGTGGTTGCTGTGGTACCGTTTTCCGCTGCCCTCGCCGTTACTGAAAGGTTTAAAGTGCCGTTATAGTTAGAAGAGGGAGTGAAGGTAAGGCCATTCAGATCAGAAGGCGCGAAGGTCCAGGTTCCATTGCCGTTATTCGCGCCATGATTGAAAGTTGCTCCTGCAGGCACGCCACCGATAGTAATGCTTAAGGTTTCACCAGGGTCGTTATCGGTAAGCGCCGAAGTAATAGATAACGGGATCGCCGTATCCTCGTTACCGCTGGCATTCTGTACGGAGAGGGACGGAGCGTCTGCGACTCCGGTGACGGTTACGCCAAGCGTTGCGTTGGCACTGGCGGTAGTGCCGTTCTCGCTTGCCATGGCAGTCACCGACAGACTCAGCGCACCATTATAATTGGCAGGCGGGGTGAGGGTAAGCCCGCTAAGATCAGATGATGCAAACGTCCATGAGCCATTGCCGTTATTCGTGCCGTGATTGAAGATTGATCCCGCAGGAACATTGGCAATGGTAATACTTAATGTCTCGCCAGGATCGTTATCACTCAGACCAGAACTAATAGACAAGGGAATGGCCGTATCCTCACTACCCGTGGCAGGCTGAACCGAAAGCGTCGGCGTATCCGCCACGCCAGCGACAGTTACTCCGAGCGTGGTGGCGGTGCTGGCAGTGGTGCCGTTCTCTGCAGCCGTCGCCGTGACGGATAAATTAAAGCTGCCATTATAGTTAGCGGGCGGAGTAATCGTAAGGCCTGAGAGTTGTGCCGGGGTAAGCGTCCAGCTTCCTCCGCCATTATCCACGCCCTGATTCAGCGAAGCTCCAGCAGGTACGCCGCTGATGGTGATACTCAGGGATTCGCCGGGATCATTATCGCTCAGTGCAGAGCTGATGGAGAGGGATATCGCCGTGTCTTCATTCCCGCTGGCAGCCTGTACCGAAAGCGTCGGTGGATCGGCCACTCCCGCAACGGTTACCCCAAGCGTTGCATTCGTGCTCGCGGTAGTGCCGTTCTCGCTGGAGGTAGCGGTAATGGAAAGATTGAAATTTCCGTTGTAATTAGCAGGCGGGGTAATGGTCAGGCCGGAAAGCTGTGCCGGTGTCAGCGTCCAGTTCCCTCCCCCGTTATCGGTGCCGTGATTCAATACTGCTCCTGCCGGAACCCCGGTGATTTGCAGGGAAAGCGTTTCCGAACCGTCCGTATCGGTCAGCGCAGAGGTGATAGAAAGCGGAATTGCGTTATCTTCATTGCCGCTGGCATTTTGCACCGAAAGCGTCGGCACATCCGCGACTCCGGCGACGCTGACACTTAATACTGTGTTGGTACTCGCCGTAGTGCCGTTCTCTGCAGCCGTCGCCGTTACTGACAGGTTGAAATTTCCACTATAATTGGCAGGTGAAGTCAGGGTAAGCCCGGAAAGCTGTGCAGGACTCAACGTCCAACTGCCATTGCCGTTATTCGTTCCGGCGGAGAGCAACGCGCCTGCCGGAAGCCCCGCGATAGTAATGCTTAAGGTTTCGCCAGGATCATTATCCGTAAGTGCAGAAGTGATACTGAGAGGAATGGCAGTGTCCTCATTCCCGCTCGCGCTCTGCAAGGAGAGTGAAGGAGCATCCGCGGCTCCGACGACTGTCACACCCAATGTCGCATTGGCGCTGGCGGTAGTTCCGTTTTCGCTGGAGGTAGCGGTAATGGACAGATTAAAGTTGCCATTATAGCTCGCAGGGGGGGTCAAAGTAAGCCCGGAAAGCTGCGCGGGCGTGAGCGTCCAGCTTCCTCCGCCATTATCCGTACCGTGATTAAGTGTGGCGCCTGCAGCTACGCCGGTGACAGTAATAGACAATGTTTCCCCGCTGTCCGTATCCGATAACGAAGAAGTGATGGACAGTGGAATCGCCGTATCTTCGTTGCCCGTTGCCGCCTGTACCGATAACACGGGCGTATCCGCTACACCTGCAACACTGACGCCCAAGGTGGCGTTGGTGCTTGCCGTCGTACCGTTCTCTGCAGCCGTCGCCGTGACGGATAAATTAAAGCTGCCATTATAGTTCGCAGGCGGGGTAAAGGTAAGCCCGGAAAGCTGTGCAGGCGTAAATGTCCAGCTACCGTTACCATTGTTAGCGCCATGGTTAAAAGTCGATCCCGCAGGCACATTGGCAATGGTGATGCTCAGAGATTCTCCAGGATCATTATCTGTCAGCGCCGAAGTAATAGATAATGGGATTGCCGTATCTTCGTTGCCGCTGGCAGTCTGTACGGAGAGGGACGGAGCGTCTGCAACGGCTGTCACACTGATCGCTATGCTGCCGGAAGTGCTCGCCGTCGTGCCGTTTTCGCTTGCCGTGGCGGTGACGGACAGATTGAAGCTGCCATTATAACTGGCAGGCGGAGTCAGGGTGAGCCCGGAAAGCTGGGTAGTGGTTAATGTCCAACTGCCGTTTCCGTTATCCGTGCCGTGATTCAATAAGGCTCCCGCTGGAACGCCTGTAATGGTAACGCTCAGCGTCTCCGAGGGATCCGTGTCATTCGGTGTAGCGGAGATGGAAAGCGCAATGGGAGCGTCTTCCATGCCGCTGGCGGCATGGATGGAAAGGCTGGGCGCGGTTGCCACGCCTGCAACGGCTACCGCCAAAGCAGATGTGGTGCTTGCCGTAGTGCCATTCTCGCTTGCCGTGGCGGTGACGCTAAGGGCAAGGTTGCCGTTCCAATGCTGTGGCGGCGTCAGCGTGAGACCCGTAAGATCGGAAGGCACGAATGTCCATGTTCCATTACCGTTATCCGTGCCGTGGTTAAATACCGAACCCGCCGGAACGCCGGCGATGGTGACGGTGATGGCTTCCGATCCGTCATTATCAGTGGGCGCGGTCGTGATAGTAATAGGAATCGCGGTATCTTCATTGCCGCTGGCGCTATGTATATTCAAGGCAGGCGGACTTGCTATCTCCCCGATGGTAAGCGGTGCGGTGACGGAATCGCTTACAATATCGCCACCGCGCTGGGAAAAGGCGGTAAGCCGCAGGCTTACCCGCCCGCTCCAGGATGCGGGTGTGGTCAGCCAGAGATTCTGCAACTCATCCGGCGTTACGTTCCATGTGCCGTTGCCCATATCGGTCCCGGAGGAAAGCGTGGCGCCTGAGGGCACGCCGGAAAATGTCAGCCATGTTTGTATGCCGCTTCCCGTATCGGCGGTTAATGCGACAAACAGCTGTATCGGCTGGCCTTGCAGGCCGGAAAGCGGTGCTAATGTGATAACAGGGGGCTGCAGAGTCGCCGGATTTATATCCGTTGTATGGCTTGAAGCGCCTTGCTGGTTGTCCGCGTGCAGGGTGGCAGGCACAACAGAATGCGGTGGTGACTGTGGGGCTGGGATCGCCGTACTGACAGATATTCCTTTTATTGCTGAAAACCGCTTCTTCTGGTTGCTAGTGATGGTTTCCGTCGCCGAAGCCAGCGTCTGTAGCGCAACATTTGCCGCATGGCGGGCCCAGGATGGGACGTGGGAAGCAATATGTCCATTCGGCAAGGTGGAATTGGTGTCACCACTTGGGAACCATTGCGATTTTATATCCGCTGCGTGATGCTCATCCGCCTGAGCTACGATAGATTGCCTGGGTAACGATGGCGGTATGACGGACAGTCCAGGTTTCAGGCCGGATTCAGAAGAGGTCCTGGGAATTTCGGCAGGCGTATAGCCGCCGTCGCTGCCATGCCTGCCAAGCTGTATATTGCCGAGCAGTACGCCACGTTCTCTTTGCACGCCATCCGGATCGTATCCCTGGTGCAACTTGGCATCCAGATCCGTGGTAACGGGCGGCAGCGGCAGATCAATCGCGTCTTCCTTCTGTGGCCCGGCAACCGTGATGCCGTTTCCTTTGGAAAATGGACTCGCCATATATCCCTGTTCCTAAAATTTGGGCATGCAGCTTCAAATAGTACCATAATCAAATTAATGCTTCCTTAACGTGTAAAACTATTTCTTTTTTATGCAGAATAGTATTATAATATATTATAATACTAAACGCCTATATTAGCTATTGAATTATTAATATAACTGGGTGATTTATGGAACGTATTTTGCTAGTGGAGGACGAACCAAGCAACCGGGCCATCCTCGGCGCGCAGCTAAAGCAGGCAGGGTATGTGGTGGATGAGGCGGATAACGGGGAATCCGCATGGAAAATACTGACTGCCAGGCCGGACTATGCTGTCGTAGTAACAGACCGTCGCATGCCGCAAATGGATGGGCTAGCGCTGTTTGAACGTATGCAGGCGCATGTGGAGCTGCGCCATATACCCGTTATCATGCAGACGGCGGCTACGGCACCCAACGAGGTGGTGGAGGGCATTCGGGCGGGGGTATATTATTACCTGAGCAAGCCCTATCAAGAAGAGACCTTGCTGACGCTTATTAAATCCGCCATTCGTGAGCGGCAGAAGCATGAGATGTTTGAGGCACGTCTTTCCAGACAAAGCGGAGCACTGGGAAAATTCGTAAAAGGAGAATTCCACATCCGCACCCCGGAAGAAGCGCAGAATATTGCCTTTTTGCTGGGCAGCCTGTTCCCCAGGCCTGAGCTTGCAGTCACAGGACTATATGAGCTTCTGCTCAATGCCATCGAACACGGCAATCTGAGCATAGGATTTGATGAAAAAGCCCGGCTTCTGGCGGAATCCGGGTGGGAAGCAGCGATTCGCCAGCGACTGAATCAACCTGCAAATAGGGCCAAAAAAGTGGATGTACAATTTACGCAAAGCTCTGAGAAGCTGGATGTAACGATTACGGATGACGGAAATGGATTCGACTGGCGCCCGTATATGGAAATCGAGCCGTCACGTGCGACCCAGGCGAACGGACGCGGGATTGCCAAAGCGAATCTACTCAGTTTTGATAAACTTTCCTATTTGGATAAAGGCAACAAGGTACACATCACGGTAAAGCGCGCAGCATAGCGCATTATGCCTTTTACTGTGGAGCATTATGGCTTCGCTTCCGGCAAGGTAAAATAAAATACGGTGCCTTTGCCAGTTTCCGTCGTGAAGCCTATCTTACCTTTCATTAATTCCACCAATTGCTTGGTAATGTTAAGTCCGAGGCCAGTGCCTTCATGCCGTCGCGTGTCGGAGCTGTCGGCCTGCGTGAATTTGCCGAAAATGCGGGAGCGAAAGGTTTCAGGAATGCCCCCGCCGTGATCTTCCACCTCAAAACGGATATATTCCTTCTCGCGAGTTGCACGCATGAGCACTTCGTCCCCAGAGGGGGAGAATTTGGCGGCATTTGACATCAGATTGGTCACGATCTGCATCAACAGGTCAGGGTCTGCCATCACCTGTGCCTGCACGCATTGTTTATCCAGAACGAAACGGATGCCGAATTTATCACCGTAAGAACGATTGTTCTCCAATGCCGACTGCAGGAAGGGCAATACCGTTACGGTCGCAATATTCAGCTCCAGCTTACCCGATCCTATCTTCTCTATATCCAGAATATCATTGACGATGCGCACCAGCCGTCCGCTGTTACGGTGTGCAATAGATACCATCTCGATCACGTCTTCCGGCAGTTTGCCCATTTCACCGCTGGCGATTAATCCCAGCGAGCCATAAATAGACGTAAGCGGTGTGCGCAATTCATGACTGACCGTGGAAATGAATTCATCTTTCAGCTTCTCTACTTCTTTGCGCGCCGTAATATCTTCGATCTGCGCGATAAAATACTGAGGGCTGCCGTCAATATTCTTTACTAAAGACGCATATAATATCACCCAGATCACACGCCCGTTTTTTTGAATATAGCGTTTCTCGCACCGGTAACTATCAATCTCGCCAGCAATGATCTGGCGCCTGGATTCATCGGTCAACTGCGTATCATCAGGATGTGTCACGGCCTTGAAATCGGTTTGCAGTAATTCTTCCTCTGCATACCCCAGAAGCGTGCAGAATGCTTTATTCACCTTAAACCACTGTCCGTCAGGCTTCAGCAGCGCCATACCTATAGGAGAGTGTTCCATAGCGGTGCGAAAAATCGCCTCGCTTTGCCTTAGCTGATCGTTGACAAGCGCATCACTCAAGGCGGCGGAAAGCACGCCGGCCAGCAGTTCAAGCGTCGTCACATCCTGCTGGTTGAATGCAGCAGCCCTAGACGACAGCACCTTTAATACGCCAACAGCCTTCTTTTCCCGTGTCAGCGGTACGACCACCATGGAAGAGACGCCCACCTTCCGGCAGGCTTCCTTATCCACGCGAGGATCCATTTCCGCATTATCGCATTTAAGTACGGCGTTTTCCGATACGCAGCGCCCCGAAAGACTGCCCGCGGCTTTCAGGCGCAAGCCAAGAAACGGCGCGGCAGTGCCACTTGCGGCACGGTAGACCATTTCCTCGCCTTCCAGCATCTCGATGACGCTGCCTTCCGCAGACGTAATGGCCTGTGTCCGTTCTGCGATAAGATGCATCGCGAAAGGCAAATCGTGATGGGCATGGGCAACATCACGCTGAATAGCAACAATTTCCGATAAATGCTGATGTTCCTTGCCAAGGCCGCTTGAAGATTCCTGCTGCGCGCTAAGGTTAAGCATATATTTCTGATGCATCAAAAGTTAACAAAAGCGGATGGCGGTGGACGCAGTCTGCCTCGAACTGCTCTCCGTGAGTACCCCGTAATTACCCTGTTTATCAGGAAAAATACAGGGAATTTTAGATTTTTTGGGCGGGGCAATGACAGGAAATCGCTGAAAATTATTTTTATAACAGCCAGTTATTCTATAGTTCCCTAAAAATAAAACAGGGAAGACTCTTATGGCAACAGGGAATGCAAAGACTGTAGCAGGGAATCATAATCACAGAGCAGGTAAAGTGATTTATTTAACTGCAAGGACCGCCGGATCACTATACACATAGTCTATGTAATATCGATTACTATGGCAGTGTCCTTACAGGGCGTTCCCACCGACATAAGTACCTATGATACCATATGTAGGAATAGTAATATGGAGTTGAATATGCAGCTCAAGAAAGGGAATCACAAGTACATCCAGACAAGGGAAAGATTTCATTCTTCTTTATCGAAACGGCACATAAAGTCGATACAATGGGGAGTTTCCAGAGCGTTGGCGGGGTTCTGCCATAATCTGCGCTTGACTCACCACATAGTGGGTAATTGAAGGAATCCGTATACCTCCGAATATATGTTATCTGATGCAGCCTTATACCCTAGTAAAGAAATTTGATTAACAGACGGATCTTTATAAAGACTCTTGTCAGTGTCTCAACTGTAAGTATATTTATTATGCTTGTAGCATTTTTTGAATGAGTATTCATTATGTCCGAAACTCCTAAAAATTCGCCCGATGACAGACACCCGACCATTGATGTTCTTCAGCATGATATAGAAAGAGCCAATGTATACCGGTTAGAACTTATAAAAAGCATGCTGACGATTGCAACAGCGGTTCTGGCATTTACCGTTTCATTCCGTCCAACCATTATTAACCCTGATTGGGTATCGCTCATGTGGATAGGATGGCTTGGATTAGGGATTTCCATTATTGGCGGCTTGGTAAATATGTGGGGTTGGGAACGTTTTTATATCAGTTATAGGGATTACGACTGGAAAAAGAAGAAAGAAGCAGGAAAACAACATCGCAAGACTATTACTGCATGGAGAAGGATTGCCATGTTTATCCAATTTTCTTGCCTTTCCGTCGGTATCTTGTCCGTTGCATGTTTCACAGCAGAAAATATAGGAAAGCCCCATGTATCGCTTTCTTCTGAGCATACTGCTACAACTCAGGAACGATAATAAAATGACATGGCAAGGACGCGTTCAGCGGCGATGGAACAAATCGTTTGATAAGGCCAATGTGGATTCAGTTATCGCCACTATTTCAGGTAAAGGACCCGAAGGGGGTAAGGCAGAGGGTGCAGGTGCCCATGTTGTAGTTAATATTTCTTCGGCGCATATATCGTCTTTTTGCAAGGAAGGATACAAAAACGCTTATGAAATCTTTAGCGAACAATCGACCTATTCTTTACGGCTCACCGATCCATCTACTGGTACTCAACGTATCGGTGGAGAGCCACCAAAACCTATCTCACAAACCCGCAAAGAGGTAGATAGGATACTACAGGAAGCAACACATATTGAACCAGAGCATACCTATTTTTGTGCTGTTGAAGTATCGGGGTATGGTGTTCGCTTTTATGGTGATATGTGCTTGGTGCTTAAGCATTCGGAAGTGGATGCTGATACCGTTATACTCGACAGAAACTCCTATGATCTGATGCGAAGTCCATGGAAAGAAGAGATTGCGGGAGATATTGAAAAACGCAAAGAAAAAGTAGATTCCATAAAGGGATATATTGAAGCCGATTTGCCGGCAATGGCGGCATATAAGGTTATGGAACGAGTGGGAGAATATTCGCGTAGACTTACAACCGGTGAGATCGCTGGTAACATATGTGTGGATGAAGACTATATTGAAGTTTTACATCAGAAAAAAATTGGGATTGAAAGTATCGCAGAAGTTCGGATGTCCGAAGGAGATGTGGTAGCAGAGGCGCATACTCTGATAAGACTGAGATCTGGTATTGCCCCTGATTTGGGAGCTTGGACGTTTATGCAGAACCGGCATCGTGCCATTGAAGTGTTGGATAAACATGATGTCCGTGTCCGCGTGATTACAGCTTCCGGAAGGATAAAAGGATGAGAGAGAAAGAAAGGCAGGCGTCTCAATGGCATATTGATGCCTTCGATGGAAAGGCAGGCATAGCTTTCATTTCGTGGCGTACATCTGACCTCTATGATAGCGATACTATTTTGGACATACCTGCGTATACTATTGCGCCTCCCAACTTCCGGGCAGAAGCAGTATCGTCACGAAGCATTGCATTTGCTGCCGGGGCACGTGGTTTTCAAACTGGCTTATTTGATAAGGAGGCCAGAGAAATAGGTTTTGCGGATATTCAAGCTATAGAGGAATTGGTACGCCGGTTATATATAGCGTTATCAGGTAGAGGAGAGCCGGAAGGAGGAGGTGAAGGTAGAGGGGAGGATTTTCCGCACGGAGGTGGCGGAGGGCCTGCTGAAGGAGGAGAATTGGTTGATCGTGTGTTAGAGCAATTCCGTGCTTTTAGGCATTCTGCAGCAGAACGCTCAACTGTAACATTTAGGAAAATTGATTGGGACGATATTATTGGTGTAGGTAGATTAAATTCTAGTTTCTTCCGGGATGGTATAGAAGAAGGTAGTTTTTGGCTCATAAAGAGGGCGTCAGAAATTTTGTCATCTGAAAATGTGTCTTTTTATCTTGACTCGCTGGCGCCAGCAGTAAGGCTACATCAAATACTTTGGCCTGAGATGCTTTGCAAAGGGATGAGAATTGACCGGTATTATGTATCAAACACACCTAGGAAAGAAATTTTATGAACAATGAAGAAATTAGACTCGAATGTCTAAAACTAGCCGGAAACGATATGAAGATCGCCCAAGAGTATTCTGAATTTGCGTTATACGGGAAGATTAAGGGCGATGACCAACCGAAGCCAGTCATCGCTGTCAAGAAGAGTAAGAAGTAATGTTATTCCCCGGTTCTCACCAGTTTGCGAGCTTCTTTATAAGCCGCAATGATTTCTTGTTTAGTAGCGGCATCGGCGCGAGTTCCTTTCACTTGCAAAACTTTTCCATCTGCATGAAGCAATTTTTCGGTAAGCTGAAGAACTGCCCCTTCTGGGGTTACATTAAAATCAGTCATGATAATTTTCCTTTATATTATGGGGTATAAAAATGAGTTTTGTTCAACGTGAATTAGATAGAATTACAGTTGCGCTGCGTGAGCCGCAGACAGAAGAAAAATACAATCAGCTATATGCGGCTCAGCAATCCTTATCATGGGTATTGGAACCGGGTGGTTACAAATACCCTTATGATATGATTATGGACACTGGGGCAGATGCAGGAGGTTATCTGCTAAACTTGAGTCCGCCTCTGTCTTTAGATATTCATGGCCGTTGCGAGATTCAATGATTATCCACGCACTTTTGTTACCTACCGAAGTATAAAAGGCTATGGATTTGTTTCTTATTTCCTTGATCGCATCAGCTTCCAAGTAATAGAATCTTTTCCCACCGTGTGTGCCGCCAATTCCGATGATGTGACCGTGTTTATCACGGCTTCCTGTATGCTTTATACAGCTTACTTGAACGTTCATAGTCATAGTTGTAATACTCCTTGAAACTTTATTGTGAATAAAGTAGGAGAAGCAAACCTTGACAAAAATCGAGGTGAGAGTAGTGTGACTTTCAGAACGTTCTGTCCGTAGGCTTGATTTGCTGTCTCCTACGGGGTTACTACCGGGGGTCATGAGCCTCCGGTTTTAATCCTTAAACACATTCCTATCAGAATTTTTCAAACAATCAATAAATAGTTTTAAATCAGCATGATACCACTATATGTAGTGGTTTAGGTTATTTATTCTTCCAGCCTGACAACATTGCACCCCACCGCCATAAGGCACTGCACAAGGAAAACAGCGGTAAATCCGCCCCGGCTGATCTTGTTATTAATATTCGCTTCTGCGTCCTGTATGCCCATTTCTCCCAGTTTTTCGGCAAGCTCCTTGTAGCTGACATTCCGTTTTTTCAGTTCAGCTTTCAGGAGTCCTTTGACTTTTTCTGCCCATTCTTTCTCCGTTAACATATTCACCTCGTTAATTATGGTTTTTATAACCATAAACGATATGATTATAGTTGACAATAGCCCTAAATATAACTATATTCGATATATAAAGAACGAATTTAGTTATAAGACATGTCTCAACACTTCCTATTATCAGCCGCAGCAAGGACGCTTTCACTAGCGAAAGTGATGCGTATGAGCGAACAGGAAGCGTTTGACACTTTCAGGGCAATCCGCTGGGTAGAACATGACGGCAAGCCCGTTTGTCCCCGTTGCGGCTGCATGGCGGTGTATAGCTAGGCAGCACAATAAAAACTTGGCTTGCATCTTGAGATGCTAGGGAGAAAGCGCCTACGTTAGTTGAAATAATCCCAAAAGAAGACCTGCCAATACAGCTTCTCTAAGACTATGGCCTTTCCCGCTTTTACATCAGCCCCCAATAATGGTAGTCTCCTTCGTGACTATTCGCTAATATACGCTACAAGCCGCATTCTGTTTGTAGGTTATTTTGTGGGTCTGAGAAACGAATAATCAATCAACTTATTGATTTGTATCAATATAAATCAATGAAATGGCGGATGGGGTGAGATTCGAACTCACGGAGAGCTTGCACCCTCGGCAGTTTTCAAGACTGCTGCCTTAAACCGCTCGGCCACCCATCCTTATGGCGGTTTATAACATAATTTCCCATGCTGTCTATAAAAGCGACCGTCTCCTGGACAAAAGTTTTCTTCTGGTATTTTGTAGGATCGCAGAGTAATGTCTCCATAACCGATTGAAAGGATTATCCGTTCCCATGATGTGCGTTCGTACTTACCTTGCTCCCAGTTCCATTCACGGTATCGGCGTATTCGCGGCGGAAGATATCCCTGCCGATAGCATCACATGGCAATATACCCCCGGGCTTGACGTTGCCTTAAGTTTTGAGCAGGTGCGCAATCAGTCGCCTATTATCCTGGAATTTTTACGCCATTACCTCTATGTCCCCAAAACGATTTCGGGCATTTACATCTTATGTTCCGATAATGGCCGTTTTATCAATCATTCTGACACCCCCAGCCTCGTGACTGACCCTCACCAAGAAAGCGACCGAACAGTACGCCTCATTCGCAAAGGGGAAGAGCTTACCTGCAACTATCACACCGATTTTGCTGCTGATCCCGTCTTTGGCTGGAAACCGGGCGATCGTATTTAAGTGCAGCCTCTTTGATACATTTACTAATGATTGGCCAAGCCCTTAAATCCTGATACTATTCTTGTTGGCGCTTCAACCCCGCCACTAAGAACGTTTGCCGCTCACGACAGAGCGATTTTTTATGTCTGTAATTTGCAGGCGCTTAATCTCCTATGTCGGGAGTAGACCAAATATAATACCCGAAAGCAACGGTGTTGCGAGTCAAGCGGGAAGTTGCTGATAATAATCGCGCAGCATTGCATTAAGCTGGATAAGGAGCTTTCGCATGGCAGCGGTGATGGCTAGTTTAGCAGGTTTTCCTTGAGCGCGTAATCGGAGATAGAAAGGGCGTATAGCCGGATGGCAACGTATTGCGGTAAGGGTTGCCATGTAAAGCACACATCGCACGCTTTTCCTGCCACCGCGTATGTGACGTTGTCCCCGCATGGCTCCGCTATCATGATTCATGGGAGCGACGCCCACAAGTGCTGCAATCTGGCCTGGGCTTGCCTTACCTAGTTCTGGAAGCTCTGCAATCAAAACAGCAGCAGTGACTGCCCCGATGCCTGGTACATTGATGAGTTGCCGGTAAGGCGCAGCAAGAGCAGGCTGCGCTTTGACCAAAGCAGCAATAGCCCGGTTGAGGGTATCGATACGCTCTTCCAGCCAAGCCAGATGCGCTTCGATATCAGCACGCATGGTCGCGTGAAGCGTTGCTTGCAGGCGATCTTGCTCTTCAGCGTAGGCGTCCACTGTCTGCCTGCGACGCGTCACCAGCGCCGACAGCTCAACCTGTACCGGCGTCATGGCAGGTGTAACGGGTGGCCGCAATGCAGCCGCATAGGCAGCAAGCGTTTGCGCGTCAATCTTATCCGTCTTGGCCAAGCGCCCTGATGCTTTAGCAAAATCGCGTGTCTGACGCGGATTGATACGCGCGACCACCAGTCCGGCGGCTTGCAGAGCAGCAGCCACTACCTGCTCGTACATACCGCTTGCTTCTACCGCAATCAAATCGGGATGGTGTGGCATAAGCCATTCGATCATCACCCTACGGCCTGTTTCGTCATTAGAAAAACGCTGATACACCGAACCTGGCAAGATGCTTACATCCAGCCATTGCTTGGCAATGTCGATTCCAACAGTTATAAAGGAAGCACTCATTCATGCCTCCGCCTAATATACGAACGCGAAGTTCCCGCAACGGTTCGAGGAATGATGAAATGGGCGGCGGCTCTCGCTTGCGGACGCATATCGCTTGCTAGGGAAAACCGAGTTCACCGCCCGCACAAGGAGGACTGGCCAGCCCTCCTTGTGCAACATCAAGCAATCTATCAATGCTCAAAGCTGCTTTCTACATATTAGGGGAATACACCATTCACGTTTCTTAGCGTGGGGTCTAAACTCCTGACACTTCAACATAGGAGAATAGACCATGCAATACAGCTCCCGCCTGCTCCGCCACTTCCGCCTTACCATCGGCCAGAATATCCACCGCCTGCGCAGCGAAAAGCGGTGGTCGTTACACCGGCTTTCCATCCTCACCGATATTCCCGAACATTTGCTCGACCATTACGAAGTAGGCAAGAATGAAATAGCATTGGATGAATTGCTGAGAATTGCCTGCGCACTCAAGGCAGAAGTGCCGGAATTTTTATAATTTATCCGTTATTGCAAGCACAGCGCCTACGAGCTACACTCATCCACCTAAATAAAAATACATCGTCATACCGCTGCTTGACAGCGTTACCTCATGGAGGACCCCTGAGATTCCGGCTTTCGCCAGAATGACGGATATGTATCACATTTCCCAACAAAAAAGCCTCCGTGTTTCCACGGAGGCTTTTTCGCGTTGTTTAATGCGGTAATGAACAGAGCATCTAGGCACAGGTGACGGCAGTGCGGATATGTAAGATACGAGAAATAAACCGTAGCATAATTGCCACTGACATTAATACTTCTCATCCTTAGAAAGGAGGTAATCCAGCCGCAGGTTCCCCTACGGCTACCTTGTTACGACTTCACCCCAGTCATTGACCCTACCGTGGTAGCCTGCCCCCTTGCGGTTAGCACAGCTGCTTAAGGTAGAACCAACTTCCATGGTGTGACGGGCGGTGTGTACAAGACCCGGGAACGTATTCACCGTAGCATGCTGATCTACGATTACTAGCGATTCCAGCTTCATGCACTCGAGTTGCAGAGTGCAATCCGAACTGAGACGGCTTTTTGAGATTTGCGCACCCTTGCGGGTTGGCTCCCCATTGTCACCGCCATTGTAGCACGTGTGTAGCCCAGATCGTAAGGACCATGAAGACTTGACGTCATCCCCACCTTCCTCCGGCTTATCACCGGCAGTTTCCTTAGAGTTCCCAGCTTAACCTGTTGGCAACTAAGGATGAGGGTTGCGCTCGTTGCGGGACTTAACCCAACATCTCACGACACGAGCTGACGACAGCCATGCAGCACCTGTGAACAGCCAGCCAAACTGAAGGATCCCCTTTCAGGGAACCATACTGTCCATGTCAAGATCTGGTAAGGTTCTTCGCGTTGCCTCGAATTAAACCACATGCTCCACCGCTTGTGCGGGTCCCCGTCAATTCCTTTGAGTTTTAATCTTGCGACCGTACTCCCCAGGCGGAGTGCTTAATGCGTTAGCTGCACCACTGAGCCCTACGGACCCAACGGCTAGCACTCATCGTTTACGGCGTGGACTACCAGGGTATCTAATCCTGTTTGATCCCCACGCTTTCGCGCCTCAGCGTCAGTTGTGTGCCAGATAGCCGCCTTCGCCACCGGTGTTCCTCCTAATATCTACGAATTTCACCTCTACATTAGGAATTCCGCTATCCCCTCACACACTCCAGCTATACAGTTTCAAAGGCAGTTCCGGAGTTAAGCTCCGGGATTTCACCCCTGACTTGTATAACCGCCTACGCGCTCTTTACGCCCAGTAATTCCGAACAACGCTAGCACCCTTCGTATTACCGCGGCTGCTGGCACGAAGTTAGCCGGTGCTTATTCTTCAGGTACCGTCATTATCTTCCCTGACAAAAGAGCTTTACAACCCTAAGGCCTTCATCACTCACGCGGCATGGCTGGATCAGGCTTTCGCCCATTGTCCAATATTCCCCACTGCTGCCTCCCGTAGGAGTCTGGACCGTGTCTCAGTTCCAGTGTGGCTGGTCGTCCTCTCAGACCAGCTACAGATCGGAGCCTTGGTAGGCCATTACCCCACCAACTAGCTAATCTGACGCGGGCCAATCTTAGAGCGATAAATCTTTCCCCCGGAGGGAATATCCGGTATTAGCAGCAGTTTCCCGCTGTTATTCCGAACTCTAAGGTATGTTCCCACGCGTTACTCACCCGTGCGCCACTGCTGTATTGCTACAACCGTTCGACTTGCATGTGTTAAGCCTGCCGCCAGCGTTCGTTCTGAGCCAGGATCAAACTCTCAAGTTTTGATCCTGCTTTAGTATTAAACCAAAGCGAAATTGATTGACTCGCACGCTGTCACATTACCCCCTGCTTGCGCCCGGAGATAATTGCGACATATAAATTTAGTTAAAAAATTACATGGTGTAACTATTTGCATAGTTACTTGCACAAATAACAGCGTACGATAAAATTCCGCACGCCATCACCTGCGCTTAAATGCTCTATTCACTCTGTAAAACATCAGGATTTCGCCACTGCTGGCCATACCACTTTAACCCCACCTCGCGGCAGGGAGGCAACTTATAGAGGGGGTTTATGGACTAGTCAACACTAAAAAATAAGTTTCGCATAAAAAATCTATGCGGTTGTTTTGTTTAGGATTTTAAAGAAACGGCGGGGTGAGTAAAAGTCAGATGATGGCAATTCACCGGCTCGTTTTATTTTTTACTACTTTCCTGCCACCCTCCCCCCAGTGCCTGTACCAACTGAATACGGGAATTGCAGCGCCGGGTTTCTATGTCAATCAAGGATAATTGCGCCTGCAGCGAGGTATTTTCAGCTACGACTACGTCGAGATAGGTAACGATGCCGCCCTTGTAGCGGTATTCCGCCTGCCGGAGCGCCTTTTTCGCCGCGCCGGTCGCAGAAGCCTGACTTACGCTTTCCTTCTCCAGTTGCCGTATGGCAACAAGACTATCCTCCACCTCCTGGTAGGCAGTCAGCACGGTCTGGCGGTACCCAGCAACAGCCTGATCATACGCAGCGTGCGCCTGATTGGAGAGCGCATGGATACGCCCGGCGTCAAATAAGGTAAGCACAGCGGCGGGCCCCAGCGACCAGAATTCGCTCGGCGACGTAAACAGGGTCGCGCGTGCGATGCTTTCAAAGCCGCCTGCAAGGCTAAAGGTAAAATCCGGAAAATACGCAGCACGCGCCACGCCGATATCGGCATTGGCCGCCGCCGTGCGGCGTTCCGCCGCGGCAATGTCCGGGCGGCGTTCCAGCAGTTGCGACGGCATGCCCGGATCGATGGCGGGCAGTGTAGTGGTGAGGGACGTCACGGGATCGATCTTGAAATTGGACGGCATCTCCCCGGTCAACACCGCTATGGCATGCTCCAGCTGCGCACGCTTGAGCTGCGTTTCTGCCGACTGCGTTTTCGCATTTTCCAACTGCGTCTGCGCCTGATCGACATCCATCTCTGCCGCAATACCGCCTTCATGCCGCCGCCTGGTCATGTCATAGGCTTTCTGGTAGGCAATCACCGCTTCATTCAGCACTTTTTGCGCGGCATCATATCCCCGTAAGGTAAAATAATCCGTCGCCAGCTCGGCATGCATGCTCAAATCCATGGTGGCAAGGTCCGCTGCGCTTGCCTGTGCCCGCTTGCCTGCGGCAGCGGCGGCATTGCGCACTTTCCCCCACACGTCAATCTCATACGATAAATCAGCCCCCACCACATTGTCATTATATAGCGTTAACGGGGCACCAATGTTGACATTGTGGGAAAGCTGCACCCGGCTTTCACCGATATTACCGGTGATCGTCGGAAAGAACGCCGCACGCGCCGCCGCCGCCGCCGCACGCGCTTGCTGGTAGCTGGCGAGTGCCACCTTGATATTCTGGTTGGCGGACACGACTTTCACCTCCAACGCATCCAGCTTCGGATCGTAAAAAATCATCCACCATTTACCGCGCTCTATCGCATCCGCCGGCTGCGCCAGTTTCCACCCCTTGCCCTCTTTATACTCTGCCGGCGGCGGCGTTTCCGGACGCTGGTAATTGGGCGCGAGCGAGCAGGAAGATAATACGTATTCAATGACTACTGTCATTGCGAGCCAGCGAAGCTGGCGCGGCAATCCAGCTTTTGCCAGCACGAAGGTTTCTGGATTGTCACGACCGTTACGCGGTCTCGCAATAACGAAAGACCTCAGGAAACATCTCATGGTTTCTTCTCTTCGTGTTTATCTGCGTCCTTCTTCCCCTCCTCTTTCTTCACCGGCTGGGCAACGCGCACCTGCTCTCCTGAGATCAGGGAATCGGGCGGGTTGACGATGACGATTTCCTGCGGATCGATGCCGGAAACGATTTCCACCGTATTGCCAAAGTCGCGTCCCATCATGACGGTTTTTAGCAGCGCATGGTTGTTCGCATCGAGGGTCGCCACCTGGAGGCCCTCACTTCTAAAAATAAGGGTATTAGCTGGCAGGCGTACATGGGTCGGAGGCGACGGTACTTTCATATGCACCTCGGCATAGCCGCCGGAAAGCAATTTATTACCAGGATTATCCAGCACAAACTCAATAAGCTGCGTGCGCACTGAAGGCTCTATGGCGTCCGCCGCATGGTAAAGCTTTGCCTTATAGCCGCGCCTGGGATGATCGGTAAAAAAAATCTCGGCAGTGAGATCCGGCGTTATTGAGGCACTGTAGTTTTCCGGCACCTGGACATAGACACGCAGTTTGTCTGTCTGGGAGACATGAAATAGAATTTGGCCGGTGGTGCTGCCGGAGTTGATCAATTGGCCGACATCGGTAGTGCGCGAGGTGACAATACCGTCAAATGGCGCGCTGACGCGCTTGAACGACTCTAGATCGTGGAGATGATCCACATTCGCCTGTGCGGAAGCAAGCATAGCCGCCTTCGCACGGGCATCGCCTGTCTTCTCGTCTGCCTCCTGCTTCGACACCGAGTCCGTCGTGAGCAGGTTCTCCCAGCGCTCCGCAGTCACCTGAGCGAGTTGGTTATTGGCTTGCGCCGTCAGCAGATCCGCCTCCGCCTGGCGAAGCTGCGCATCAATTTCCGGCGTATCAATCTCCGCCATCAAATCGCCTTTTTTCACCCGCGTCCCCATGCCGGTGTACCATGCCTTAATATATCCGTTGGTACGGGCGTAAATCGGCGCACCATGCCAGGCGGTGACGTTGCCCGGGAGCACGATTTCCTCTTCCGCCGGGCCGCTGGAAGCATGAATCACATTGACTACCTGTACCGCCTGCTCTTCTGTTTTGGACTTCAATACCGACTCGGCATAAATGCGCCATGCGATAATGCCAAACGCCACGCCTAACACAACCGCCAACGGCCAGAACCTCCTGCGCTGCTGTAATGGTTTTCTCCTCATGCTTTCCTCTCTCCATTGCGCCGCCTTCTGCGTTCATGAATCAGACAGAAAACGGCGGGCACAAAAAACAGCGTCGACAGGGTAGCAAAGGTGAGCCCGCCGATGACCGCGCGCCCCAGCGGCGCGTTCTGCTCACCCCCTTCGCCAAATCCCAGCGCCATCGGCACCATGCCGATGATCATCGCCAGCGCCGTCATGACGACCGGGCGCAGGCGCGTATATCCCGCCTCAAGCGATGCCGTGACCGCATCATCGCCATGCGCCATCCGTTCACGCGCGAAGCTGACGATGAGAATACTGTTTGCCGTCGCCACCCCCATACACATGATGGCGCCGGTAAGCGCCGGAACGCTCAAGGTCGTATGCGTCAAAAACAACATCCAGACAATACCTGCAATCGCCGCAGGCAGCGCGGTGATGATGATAAACGGATCGGTCCAGGACTGGAAATTCACCACAATGAGCAGGTATACCAGTAGTATCGCAAAGGCCAGTCCGCCATAGAGTCCCGCAAAAGATTTTTCACGCGTCTGCATCTGCCCGCGTGCAACGACTCTGGCACCCTTAGGCACTTCTTTCGCTGTATCGCGGAGGATTGTATCAATATCATCCCCTACCCCCCCCCAGATCGCGATCCTGCACCGACGCGAAAATATCGATCATCGGCTGCACGTTGTAATGCGAAACCACTGCCTCACCCGTATCGCGGCGGACGCTGGAAAGCGCGCCAAGCAGCTGAGGCGGCGCACCTGCCGAGCCGGTAATGGGAATATTGCGCAAATCGTCTATGGATTCCAGATCATATTGCGGCGTCTGCGTTACCACGGAATAAGATACGCCGTTCTTCGGATTGAGCCAGAACGAAGGCGATGTCTGAAAGCTGCCGGAAAGGGAGATCAGCATGCTGCTCGCCACATCGCGCTGGGTAAGCCCCAACTCCTGTGCTCGCGTCCGATCCACATCCACCATCAGTTCGGGATTGTTAAACACCTGCTGTATGCGGCTGTCTGCAATTCCTGGAATATGCCGTATCTTTTCGTACAGCATATTGGCGTATTTACGGTTGGCATCCGCGTTGAACCCCATCACCTGGATGTCAATCGGCGACGGTAGGCCGAAATTGAGTATCTGGCTCACGATATCGGCGGGAAGGAACGAAAAATTTACTCCCGGCATCGCCTTGGGCAATTCCGCGCGCAGAATGCGGATATAGTCGAAGGTTGAATGATGGTGCGGCGTAAGTGAAATCAGTATGTCGGCATCGCCACTGCCAGTGGTCGCCGAATTGCTGTAGGAAAGGTTAGTGCCGCTGATCGGCAACCCGACATTATCCACCACCCGCGCCAACTCATGCTCCGGGATGATACGGCGGATTTGCGCATCGACGTCCTCACATATCTTGGCGGTCTCTTCCACACGGGTGCCGGGATGGGCGCGGACATGGAGCTTGATTTCGCCGCCATCCACACTCGGAAAAAAGTCAGAACCCAGCCATGGTGCCAGCAGCAGGATGGAAATCACAATGAAGGCGAGGAAAACACCAAGAAAGACGCCACGGTGATGCAATGCCGATTCCAGCGCCTGATGGTATCTATCGCGCAGCAGCGCGAATTGATGCTCGAAGGCGAGTTGGACACGCATCAACCTGCCGAGACGCTTTTGTTGTTTTTCCATATCATGCAGGGTTTCATGCGCATGGAGCATGTATTTAGCCAGCGTCGGCACCAGCGTGCGCGAGAGGATATAGGAAGCAAGCATGGCGAACACCACCGCTTCCGCCATCGGTACAAACAGGAACTTCGCAACGCCGCTCAAGAAAAACATCGGCACGAACACAATGCAGATGCAGAGCGTCGAAACCAGCGCCGGTATGGCAATCTGCTGCGCGCCGTCCAGGATCGCCTCCTCCACTTCCTTGCCTTGCTCTAGATGCCAGTTGATGTTTTCAATTGCGACTGTCGCGTCATCCACCAGAATGCCGACCGCAAGCGCAAGCCCGCCAAGCGTCATGATATTGATGGTCTGGCCAAACGCAGCAAGCGCGATAATCGAAGCCAGGACCGAAAGCGGGATGGAGATGGTGATGATAAGTGTGCTGCGCCAGCTACCCAGAAACAATAGAATCATGAGACCGGTAAGCACCGCGGCGATGACGCCCTCGCGGATAACGCCGTCAATCGCCGCACGCACGAATAGGGATTGATCGCTGATGGCATCCAGGTTGACTTCCGGAGGAATCATATCCTTGAGACGCGGCACTAACGCCTTGATCCGGTCAATAATATCAAGCGTCGAGGCATTGCCGGTTTTCAAAATAGACATCAGCATAGCGCGGTGGCCATCCATATCCACAATATTGGTTTGCGGCGCGAACCCATTGCGTACATGCGCCACATCACGAATATAAATGGTCGTGCCGTTTGCCGCCTTCAGCGGCAGGTCGTTCAGCTCCTCCGCATTGAGCGGGCTGGCATTGAGCTTGACGATGTATTCATATTCACCGATTTTCTCCGTACCTGCCGGCAGTATAAGGTTCTGGGCGCCGATGGCATTGCTGATATCCTGTGCCGAGACGCCGTATGCCTGCATGGCCCGCTGGTTCAGATCCACCTGAATCTGCGGATTCTTACCGCCGTAAGGATACGGCATCGCTGCCCCGTGTATGGTGGCAAGCTGTGTACGAATAATATTATTGCCAAAGTCAAACAGCTCTTGCTCGGAATATTTCATGCTGGACATCGCCAACTGGATAACCGGGACCGTAGAGGCATTATAGCTTAAAATCAGCGGCGGCACCGTACCGGGCGGGAAATTACGCAATATCGTTTGTGAGACGGCAGTCACTTGGGCGAGCGCTATATCAATATTGGCGCCGGGCTGGAAAAATATCTTGGTCACGGAAACGCCCTGCAGGGACTGGGATTCAGTATGCTCGATGTCATTGACGGCCACAGAGAGCGCACGCTCGAAATTGCCAGTGATACGCATGCTCATCTCGTCCGGCGGCAGGCCGCTGTAGCTCCAAACCACGCTGACTACCGGGATACCGATATTGGGAAATATATCTATCGGCGTGCTTGCAATCGTCAGCGGACCTAGTATCAGCAGCAACAACGCCAGCACGATGAATGTATAAGGCCGCGTAAGCGCTATTTTTACGATCCACATTTGTTATCACCGCAGATCGTTGCATTTAACTTCGTCAAAAGCCTTACCAGGGTATCCGCTTCTTCCTGGGTAAAATCTTTCAACCAATGATTATATTTCTGCACCACCAGGGGAATCACCGATTCGGCAGTGGCATTGCCGCGCGCCAGCAGCCGCAACCTGACTACCCGCCGGTCACGCGTGCTGCGCTGCCGCTTAATCAGTTTCTTCTTCTCCAGGCTGTCGATAACACGGGTAATAGCCCCACTATCGTAACGCAGAGTCTGACAGAGATCCGCACTGGTGAATGCCAGTTTCTCACGCAGGAGCATCAGAATGATATATTGAATGAAAGTAATGTCGCTATCGGCGAACTGACCTTCCACCTGCGACATAAGCAAGTTACTGCCATGACGGATCAGATACCCAATGCTGCGCCGGGCGCTATAATCTTCTGCATTGTAATAATGCTCCACCATATCCTCTCACCTGCCTTAACAGTATCTGCTTAGGCAGGCAATATAACAAAAATCCATAATTTTGTCTATATTTGTTAATAAAGCTATTTCCCACTTGAAGGGGGAACGATAGAAAATAACGGAGTTACAATGGAATTGGTAACCACCAATGCGGTGCTTTTTGCTATGAAAAGAATACCAAAACGTGTAATTGAGAACTTATCCCGATTGAATATTAATATAAATTAGCTTATAATTTAATCGTTTACTCTAGAAGTTTGTTTAGTTATGACGATAGAATTTAAGGTTGTCAGGCAAATTTTCTAAAAGGAACGGAGGTTAGATTCTATGTCGTCTTTAGTAAGGTTGAAAGACGGAACTCAAGAGGATGAGAAAATCGTGGAGATGACCACACAAAATCTGAAGGTTTTGTACAATTCCAACGATATGGCAGAATTATCAGCGTTACTGCTTTTAATTGAGGCTGCTCGCCATGGCAATTGCATTTGGGTCACATGTTTTGAGATAGGGTTAGCTTACTCGTTCTAATAGTTTAATTTTTCTTAACAGGAACTCAAATTTTTCACTCTGATTGGGCGTAAATTCATTCAATCGGAGTATTATCATGCCGTTATCGAAAGCATTCTTATCGTATTTTTCAGCTATAAAAGATCCCCGTGTTCCGGATCGCAACCTTCGTCACAAGCTTGAGGACATGTTTGCGATAGCGATACTGGGTGTAATCTGCGGTGCGGACAACTGGGTGGAGATAAGCAACTTTGGAGAGAGTAAAGAGGAGTGGCTGCGGGAGTTTCTGGAGCTTCCGGGCGGCATTCCGTCACATGATACGTTTGGCCGGGTATTCGCGTTACTGGATGCGGCTGTGTTTGAGCGCTGTTTCACGGAATGGGCGCATTCGCTGCCGGTGCTGATGGAAAGCGGGATGAAGAAAGAGATTATTGCCATTGACGGAAAGACGTCGCGCAGGTCTTACAACGAGCGCAAGGGGCAACATCCGCTGCATCTGGTCAGCGCATGGGCATGTGAACAAGGTCTGGCGCTCGGGCAGGTCGCAACATCCGAAAAATCCAATGAGATTGAGGCCATACCCCGCCTGCTGAAAATGATTGCCATCGAAAACAGCATTGTCACCATTGACGCCATGGGATGCCAGAAAGCCATCGCCCGCCAGATACGCGAACAAAAAGCCGATTACATCCTGACGCTTAAAGATAACCATCCTTCCTTATCCTGGCTGGTGCAGTACGCCATCAAAACGGCGGAAAGCAAAACCTTTGAAGGCACGCCTTATCTGCGCCAGCTCGAAAAGGTGAGAGGTGAGCATGGGCGTATCGAAACAAGGCACTATACGCTGCTGTCCTGCGATAACTACCTGTTGACCAGAGCAAAATGGCCGGGTCTCCAAAGCATTGGCATGCTGGAAGTAAAGCGCACGGTAGATTATGTGACAACCCGCTCGGTACGTTTCTTCCTCACCTCGCTAAGCTACCGCCAGATGAAAGACTTCATGCGTGGCGCGAGAGGGCACTGGAACATTGAAATCACCCCCCACTGGTCGCTCGACGTCAGCTTCGATGACGATCTCAACCGCACACGCTGCGGCAACGCTCAGGAAAACCTCTCCATTCTTAAACGCATCGCGCTCAACATGCTCAACAAGGAAAACTCCAAACTCGGCCTGAAAGCAAAGCGAAAAAAAGCAGGATGGGATTACAATTATCTTCACAAAATCATTGCATCATAAAACCAAATGCAATTGCCATGGGCTGCTCGCCAGGGAAGAAATAAGGTTAATAATTCTTCCGCAGTGGCAATCCTGTCTGCCAAAGCCCTTGTCCAACCAAACGGCACTATCAACACAACAATATTGAATATTGTGCGCTGTAGTTTTGAAGGCAACGGTCTGGCAATACAAATGGTTGATCCCATCGTATAATCAGACTGATCTTACTTCTATCCTATTAGTGGTAGTACTCCATAATGGAGTACTACCTTATAGATAAATGGACTTAAAGCTCATATTCAGGCAAACGCCTCTTCCCATGTGCCAGTGGTGGCAGCTTTGGTATATTCAGTGACGCGGTTTTCGAAGAAGTTGGTATGCTCGACGCCGTTGAGGATTTCGTCCATCCAGGGCAGCGGGTTGCGGCTTACCTTATAGAGCGGGTCAAGGCCGAGCTGGAGCAAGCGGCGATCCGCAATATAGCGTATATACATCTTCACTTCTTCGGCAGTCAGCCCTTCAATGCCGCCAACACCGAATGCCAACTGGATAAAATTATCCTCCAAGCCGACGATGGTATCGCAGATCTTGTAGAGATCCACCTTGAGCGCTTCCTGGTTGATTTCCGGGTTTTCGGACACGAAGGTCTTGAACAACCGAATGACGGATTCCGTATGCAACGTCTCGTCACGCGCCGACCAGGCAATAATCTGCCCCATGCCGCGCATCTTGCCGAAACGCTGAAAGTTCAGCAATATGGCAAAGGACGCAAAAAGCTGCAACCCTTCGGTGAAGGCGCCGAACGCCGCCAGCGTGCGCGCTATATCGTCATTAGTATCCGTGCTGAACTGTTGCATGTAGTCGTACTTATCTTTCATTTCCTTATATTTAAGGAATGCCTGGTATTCATCGTCCGGCAGGCCGAGCGTATCCATGAGGTGCGAATAGGCAGCAATATGAATAGTCTCCATATTGGAGAAGGCTGAAAGCATCATCTGCACTTCCGTCGGCTTGAACACCTTGGAGTAATGCTTCATGTAGCAGTTATTCACCTCGATATCCGACTGGGTAAAGAAGCGGAAAATCTGGGTAAGCAGATGCTTCTCTTCCGGCTTCAGCGTGGTCTTCCAGTCTTTTACATCGTCGGCAAGCGGCACTTCCTCCGGCAGCCAATGGATGCGCTGCTGCATCAGCCAGGCTTCATAGGCCCACGGATAGGCAAAGGGTTTGTAGATATGTTTCGCATCAAGCAGGGACATAGGTACTCCAGTGATTAAATTTTACTTTTCGATAGATAGCTAGATAGCCTGCCTTACGCCAAAAACGATAAGAAACATCCCGCATGTCCGCTCAATACCCGATTTTATCCGCCGATAGAAAGTAGAAAAATAGGCCATAGACAATACCATGGCGACGAAACCATACCATAAAGAGGAAACGCACATCACCACCGCTACGAGCAGCAATAATGTATTCACATCGGTGTGGGCCGGGATGGATGTAGAAAATATCGACGCATAAAACGCCATGGATTTTGGGTTGGACAGGTTAGTCAATACGCCCGCTTTCCAGGCATGCGCTAATCCTGCACGTGTCACGATGGAGGATTTTTCCGGCAACGGTTTCCCGGCATGCTTAACAAGCCGAAAGCCAAACCACATTAAATAGGCAGCCCCCATGATTTTCACTGCCCAGAACAACCAAGGAAACAGGGTAAATACCATTCTGATTCCAAAAAGAGCCGCAGAGGCCCATAACGTATTCACCAGAACAATTCCGGCTACCAGCATCAAGGCTTCTAGCCGTGTTGCAGTTACTGCCTTATGGCTCACCGCAACAAACGAAGGACCTGGACTCATCACTCCCGCCGCGCATATCACTGCAGAAGATAGAAGGACGGAATATTCAATCATACGCTCATACTTGCATAAGAAATTATTTTTCAGTTAGGGCCAGCGATCAGATCCTCTGCGCCGAATACCGGCTGTTCGAGCTTGCGGATATGCTGCTCTATATTTTTGCGCTGAAACTCACTCAGGAAAGGCGATTCGGCATCCTCGGTGTAAATAGCGGCGTACAGCATGCCGCCCAGCGCATTGCGGCGCCATAAGGTGCGGCGGTCATGGTTCAGCACACAGAACCGCACATTATCCGATTCACTGACATCAAGCACAAAGGGCAGCTTGAAATCCTGCGTGGCGACGACAAACACGCCGGGCTTCTCTTCCAGTTCATGCGGGCTTGAAAACCAGCCGGAGACTTTATAGTCCCAGCGGGTAAACATCCGTTCTTCCGTACGCGGTGCAAGTTTTGTCGCCATCACTTTTCTCCGTTCTTATTGATAATACTACCTGACTTACAGGCCCATTTTATTGACAAGCCAGGCACTCTTCATACTTGTCGCCCGTATACATCGCCGCCACCGGCTGCGGCTTCTTGATGAGCGACATCTCAAGCTGGATACCGTTCGCCGCCACTTTGTGCGACACCTTCTCGGCACGCTGCATGGAGGTCGACCGGCAGTAATAAAGGCTCTTCATGCCCTTTTTCCAGGCATTGAAATGCAACAGGTGCAGATCGCGCTTGCTGATGGCAGGGGAGAGGAAGAGGTTGACGGACTGCGACTGGCAGACATACGGCGTGCGATCGGCAGCATGTTCCAGTATCCAGCGCTGATCGATTTCCGGCGCGGTTTTAAATACCAGCTTCTCTTCTTCGCTCAGGAACGCAAGATGCTGCACCGACCCTTCATGCGAAGAAATCGAACTCCAGACATCCTCATCATTAAACCCATATTGCTCCAGAATCTTTATCAAATGCTTGTTGCGCACATTAAACGAGCCCGACAGGGTTTTCTGGGTGAAGCTATTGGCCGCATAGGGCTCAACCCCCGGCGATGAATTGCCGGCAATAATAGAAATAGACGCGGTCGGCGCAATCGCCAGCTTGTTGCTGAAGCGCTCCATCACACCGCAATCGGCGGCATCCGGGCAGGCGCCGCGCTCTTCGGCGAGTTTCTTCGACGCCGCATCCACGGCGGCACGGATATGGACAAATATTTTCTTGTTCCACACCTTCGCGATCACCGACTCAAACGGGATCATCTTGCTCTGCAAGTAGGAATGAAAGCCCATGACTCCCAGCCCCACGCTGCGCTCGCGCATGGCCGAATAACGCGCCCGCGCCATGCTGTCCGGTGCAGTCTTGATGAAATCTTCCAGCACATTATCAAGGAAGCGCATGACATCCTCAATGAACTGCGGCTCATTCACCCATTCATCATACGTCTCCAGGTTCAGCGACGACAGGCAGCATACCGCCGTGCGTTCTTTTTCTAGATGATCCGGCCCGGTCGGCAGTGTTATCTCGCTGCAAAGGTTAGACGTTTTCACCTTCAGCCCCAGTTCCTTATGATGATCCGGAATGCCCCGGTTGACATTGTCGATAAACAGCAGGTACGGCTCGCCTGTTTCTACCCGTGCGGTCAGCAGCTTAATCCATAAGTCGCGCGCCTTCACGGTAGAAATCACCTGCTTGCTTTTCGGACTCAGCAGATCCCATGGTTCATCTTTCTCAACGGCTTCCATGAATGCATCGGATACGGCCACACCATGATGAATATTGAGCGCCTTGCGATTGGGATCGCCACCGGTTGGACGGCGTATGTCAATGAATTCCTCAATTTCCGGATGATCGATCGGCATGTATACCGCCGAACTGCCGCGACGCAAGCTTCCTTGCGAAATTGCAAGCGTCAGCGAGTCCTGCACACGCATGAACGGCACTACACCCGAAGTCTTGCCATTACCACGAACCTTCTCGCCGATGGAGCGCAGATTGCCCCAATAGCTCCCGATGCCGCCGCCGCGCGCTGCCAGCCAGACATTTTCATTCCACAAATCCACGATGCCTTCCAGGCTGTCGCGGGTTTCATTCAGAAAGCAGGAAATTGGCAGACCGCGGTTACTGCCGCCGTTGGAGAGAATCGGCGTCGCCGGCATGAACCACAGATTGCTGATATAATGATAGAGCCGCTCCGAATGGGCGAAATCATCCGCATAATATTTAGCGACGCGCGCAAACATATCCTGAAAGCTCTCGCCTTCCAGCAAATAGCGATCTTTCATGGTCGCCTTGCCGAAGTGGGTGAGCCTGCTGTCGCGCGAACTGTCGGTCTGGATCTGCTGCATAAATCTCCCTTGGACGATGACTAAAGTTTATCGAATTATCCCTATTAAATAATCTTATAGTCACCTGCCCATAAATGTCAATATCTAGCGCAACACACCCTTATTAACACAATATATAGTGGTTCACAGCATAAACTGCCATTCAAATCAAATCCTTTTTTTCAATTTTCATGGGGACTCAATTGATTGCACATATTTCTTGCAACGACACCCCTATGGCAGAAAAGGGGTATAGCACGATTGATATGCGATTACAATATTTTTTAAACTTCCCTTGACCGTGACATTACAGCAACTACAACAAATACTTTCCGGCACATCCAAATATTGTTATACTATATTGATTTTTAAAAATTATCCGTCATAAAAACTACACTGACCAACTCTATAGAAAGCGCTTATACGCATCTGCCTAGGTGCCGTTAAGGCTAATAAAAGCCCTGTTGCCAAGCAGTGGGAGACATCGCATCCCATAACTTTCATCTAAGCCAACGTTTTGGCCAGAAATTTATTCATCCGCAATGAGAATAGGGATGGATCGGCAACTTCCTCGCCCTGCATGATTTTCGCCTGATCAAGCAGCAGAAAGCTGATGTCACGCACCACCACATCCTCCTCGGTCGCGCCCTGCTTCACTTTACCGGCAAGATATTGAATCACATTATGCTCGGGGTTAATCTCCAGAATCTTGGAAGTGGTGGTGTTAAGCTGTTTCTGTTCACGCAGGAACCGTTCCAGCCGTATATCCATCGCCCCTTCCTCCACCGCCAGACAAACTGCGCTTTCCGACAGCTTATGCGTAACACGCACGTTTTTCACTTCCGCTCCGTATACTTTTTTCAGCACAGCAATCAGCGGCTCCATTTCCGGTTTTTCCGTCTCCCGCTTTTCTTCCGGCGCGACGCTGCCTTCAATCTTATCCAGCTCCGCGTTGCTACGCGTCACGGATAAAAACGGCTTCTCCTTATACATATGCACCACATTGACCCAGAAATCGTCCACATGATCGGCAAACAGTAATACTTCCACGCCGCGTTTTTTAAATCCTTCCAACTGCGGGCTGCGCCGGAGGCTTTCAATATTATCCCCCGTGAGGTAGAAAATATGCTCCTGCCCCGGCTTCATGCGCCCGATATATTCGTTCAGACTTACCAGCGTATCCCCTTCCGTACTGTAGAAACGGCAAGCTTCCAGAATCTGCTCCTTGGGCGATATGGCCTCACATAGCCCTTCCTTCAGGACCGCACCGAAATTCTTCCAGAACACCCCATAGGTATCCGGTTCCTTCTCCGCTTTCTTGATAAGTTCCGCCTGAAGCATATTGCCCAGACCTATTCCGATCATATTGCCTTCCCAATCGAATATGTCGATGAAGATGGGCAGGCGGAGACCATCAATAAAGGCTCGGCGCTATGGATGCGCCCAAAATCGGAAATTACGGAAGAACAATATAAGGAGTTCTACCACCATATCGCCCATTCGCCTGATACGCCCTGGATGACGCTGCATAACAAGGCGGAAGGGAAGGTGGAATATACCAACCTGTTATTTATTCCTTCCGTCCAGCCATTCGATCTCTTCCATCCCGATCGCAAGCGCCGCGTGAAGCTCTATGTAAA
>Ga0206904_1013_pt1 | contig 59140 bp, 56 predicted proteins | sample Alteio_BWOrgHeat_42_FD_152981 | JGI IMG/M metagenome (GOLD analysis project Ga0206904, IMG submission 152981) | Enriched cells from forest soil in Barre Woods Harvard Forest LTER site, Petersham, Massachusetts, United States -... | ecosystem: Environmental > Terrestrial > Soil > Temperate forest >...
GTGTTAAGCGCCGTGGTGGCCGCAGCGGCAGAAAAACCCGTCAGTATGAATGCCATGGCGCCTGTGTAGGCGATAGTTTTTTTGATATTATACATATATTTATTTATTATTGTTCAAAAACAAGGATATAGAATTATTTTTTCCCAGGAAAGTACGCAGGAAGAATTGTACCGTTAGTTGTTTAAAAAGATAGAAGGGAACCGGCCAGGGACGTAAAAAAGTCATAAAGGCCGCTTTTATATCCCGGTTTTTTACTGCCAGTATGAGCAGCCGCCATTGCAGGCGGCAGTCCACACATACATAATGCTTTCGTAAAGCGGCCTTGTCGGTATGAGGTAAATTCACCTCCTTAATCAGCACGCCATCGCAATTACGCAGGTTTAACAAATCCGCTTCCGTATGCTTGCCGCTTAAGGAATCCCGGCGCACTACGGAGACATACCCTTGCGCCGGAACCAGAAGCAGCCGCGCTCCCAGCGCCAGGGAGCGGGCATAAAGCTCAAAATCTTCCCCCAGCCGCATATGCTCCTGGTAACGGATATGGTTCGTGTCCAGAAACTGCCGCCGTATGAGTGGCTTGATAAAGCCGAGCTCGGCACGGTTGCGCTTGCCTGTGACATTGGAAAGCACGAAGTCGGCAAAGGAGATGAATTTTGGTTTAGCAAGCCTGTTATCCAGCAAGCTGCGCCGCGGGCCGTTGACGTCTTGCTCCGGGACCTGCCACATATCGTCGGCAATGAAATCGGCTTGATCCGCATAGGCAAGCAGCCCTTTCAGGCGGCCTGGCAGGAAAAAATCGTCGGCGTCAAGAATGGCAATCCACGAGGCTTTGCTTTCACGTATGGCACGGTTGCGGGCTGCGGAAGGGCCCGCATTTTGGGGTTGCACCACTATGCTTAAACGACCGCTGCCATCGTCGGCCTTGTAAGCAGCCTCTACCGTTTTATCGGTGGAAGCGTCATCTACCACCACTACCTCCACGGCTTCCGGCTCAGCCAGCGCGGAGGTAATAGCGCGTGCGATGGTGGTTTGCGCATTATAGGAAGCAATGATAACACATATGCCGGATGAACTGCCTTGCGGAGAATGCATTTGCATTGGAAAAGCTATCCAAGATTATGTAATTTGGATCGTCCCAAAAGGCATAGGGTAATATTACGGCATGTCCGCAGTACCGGATAAAGCAGGTTCGTTAAGGAAGGCGAACGGAAAATTGTCCCATTGAGCCGGTTAAGGACACCGGAAGGGCTGGTCAGCATCGCCAGGACATGCACACAGTCAGCGCCATGATACCAGCGTCCGGCGATTTTGGCGGCCATGCCTTCGTCGAGATCCATCCCACGCGTTTTCACCTCGGCAAGAATCGGGTGCGGCTCACGCGCATTCACGAGGACAACCTGCCCGACAGCCTCGCGCAGCCGCAGAACCTTCACATACTGCGTGCAGAATGGGCATTCGCCGTCATACACGACGTATACCGGGTCTTCTTGTGCTGGGGCTTCAGCGGACATTAAACAAGTGCTCCGTCTTATGCATAACCGTTTTCTTATAGCCTTCCTGGTCGTTGTAATCCAGGCAGGCGGATTCCAGAACATATTTATACGCGACAATCGTTCTTTTATCCAATGCCTTGAAATCCTGATAGTACCAAGGATTGGTAAAATGATGATGCGGATAGAAATCATAGTTGATCCTGCCGTCTGAATCAAGGTGGCTCATAATATAGGCATGCTGAGCGCGGATGAAATTGCCGACCTTGTTAAGCGCTTGTTCGTCGACCGGGCCGTCGCTGACGGCGAGTTTGCAGTCATTGCCCGCATGCATGGTCTTTATGCTCCAGTTACTGCCCCATGGGCCGTTGTGAAAGTGGCCACTGTCAGGCGTACCGATGACATCGCTTAAGTAATAAAAAGCATAGGAGACGCCATAGAAGTAGTTGGACGGTACACGGTATTCCTTGCCGGTATCGGTTACGGCGACGAAATGGAAGTCCGTTACTGCCCGCGAGTCGTACCAGCCCAGCTCCGCGATATGTAAAAACTTCACTGACAGCACGATGAAGGCAATCGGGATATAACGGATGGATTTGGGAATTTCCAGATCGCGAATGGTGACGCATGACCCAACAATGGAAAAATTCAGAATTATCCAGAGCCAGAAATTGACTCCCGTAAGGAGAAAGATGCTAATATGCATCAAATCAAAAAAGAGAGTAAATGCGATTATCGAACGGACACGCGTGATGGCGAAGATGGTGAGTAGCTGGGCAATGATGGTTACAGCATTTAAAAGAACACCAATATGCTGCATGAGCTTATAGGGTAACGCGCTAATGGACGGCCACGCTCCGAATGGCAGGGTTCCCAGAAAATGTCCGGAGATGATAAGATAATTCGTGCGGTTTTCCAGAACCCAGGATAAAGGGCCGCCGTCCAGGATGATCTTGGCCCAGCCGGACATAAAATAATTAGCGAAATGCACGGCGATTGCGCATAGGAAAATCAGCAAAAGCGCGTTGTGGGTTGATTCTTCCCGGTTCACATTTCCTATTTTTAAAAGTCGCATGCCCAGCCGAACCGCAAATATGGCAAACAGCCCGAAGCATAGGAACAGGCCCATTTCAGGCAGTGGAATATAGTCGGTTCTGCCGATGATAATCGTTGAAACAAGGCGCAGCGCATCTTTCATCAGGATGACGTAGATGCACGGCACCATAACAAAGCTCGGGCGTATCCATGCGGCAGCGGCACAGGCAATCGCCACCCAGCGGCCTATGGAATAGAGGGGAGCTACTTTCGCATAAATCCCTGTCTCCACGATGGGGAAGGCTGGGTAGTAGATAAAGGCATATACCCCCATAATCGTAGCGATGGCGCGGCATAAAATCCTGTATGCCGGTATATCCTCCTCATAGCGGATGGGAAAGGCCATCGCCACCGCGGTGGTGAAGGTCAGGATAAACGCCGGGACCATATATTGCGGATGCGTATAGAGCTTATCCGAGATATGGCGGTACATAATACAGGCAAGGGTAGTGAGCGCCAGGGAAGCAAATGCAAATATTTCCGGGCTTTTTTCTGCGCAATACCGGATAAACGGATGGGTATTATCCTCTTCCTCCCTTTGGGGAGGCAGGGGAAGGGAGGAGGGGACAGCCTTCACAGGAAGTGCCTGTTCGGCTCTCGTTTCATCCTTTTTTTCTAAAGAGCAGGATTGTGATCCTGTACCCTTTATTTTCTTGGCGCTATTATATTTCATTTGTTTTTTTACCTACTGAATTTCACCATTTACGCTGCTACTATTTGTAATTCACACTATTTAATCTATCATGATCCTGCCGCTATAGGCAGTTTTTTTCTGCCACGCCCCATGTTCTGGAGGGTATACCGCAGCTTTTTGATATGTTCCTTCATGCCGATGGCAACAAGGACAGAGAGCATCAGTAATCGGAGTTGCTGATGCCTGCGGAGGGGACGCCAGGACTTTACCCGTTTTTTCAGCACTGGTAGCCAGTGGCCTGTCGCGCCATAGAGGTCGGCATAGCGTATGATGGCGGAAAGCTCAGCCAGTTGCGCTACGTTGCGTATATTGATGCTATTAATATAATTAATATCAAAACCGGGCGGGAAGCAGGGAGGTATTTTGCAGCCAGCAGCAAGAAAATTCAGCTGCGTGCGCACGCATTTTTCACAATGCCCGCAGTTACCACTCTGGACGCTGCCCTCCCAGCAGACTTTCAAAGTCGTGCAGGCAATGACGTTTTTTGCCACTTCCGCGACTTTCTCCGTGCGGAGGAAACCTGCACCGTCATGAACGATTTCAAACTTGTCCCCGGACATTAAATAATCCGTCACAGGACTGGACCCCCAAGGCAATACCAGCCCGTTATACGGCTCGGAACTACCGACCAGACCGAACTGGAAGTCATCCGAAAACATATGCAGGCAGCCGGAGAGCTCCAATGCGAAAGAATCTTCCCAATTCTGCAGCCCGAGTGTCTTGCTGTTGGTGCGGATGGTATGCAAATTGAGGTGAAGCTCATCCAGCAGGGGAGTGACACGTAGCATCAGATCATTGAAATCACGTGTATTATCGACCGCTACGTCAAATCCATGCACCATCAGTACGTCAGATAAAGGATAACGCACTTTCTCCGGAAGCGTTCGGGTATGGCGCAACGCAGTAAAAGTGGCGTCAACGCCGCCGGAGAACGCGGCGATCGCTTTATCCTGCCCTGCACCGCGGCGCACGTCGGCAATCCTGTCGGGGATAATATCGATTTTCTTGTAAATTGTTGGTTTCCAGAGTCTCCAGATGAGTTGGAGTTCTTCGATATTACGCATAATGCCATGGGAAAGCGGCCCATGCACGCGCAGCGTTTTGCCAATGGACATGGCATAGAGCAGGATGGGAAGTACATGGCCGTCCATCATCGTTTCATCGGACCAGGGCATCACCCGGTCGAATTCATAGAAAATTTCTATGTTGATGGCTTGCGGTTCGTCATGCAACCACGTCACCCTGCGGCTTTTACCGTCTGCAACCGCATGCGTCACCTTAAGATGCAGATAATCCATCACTAGGTTTGCTCTCCCTGTAATGCGCTTAATGCTAACGCTATGCTGGGCTTTGAGGTGGTGATGTCGCACTCCTTCGTCCATGCTTCGATAAAACTGCTGAGCTTTCCATAGCTGTTATCCAGCGTGCTATGGCGAATGCCAAGCAATATGGAGAGTATATGCACATGCAGACGATCGGTGATAATGTATTGCGCCGATGATAATAGCCGTAGTCCCGTGTCTATCCGTGCTTTCGCCAACTGCCGGTAATACAGCTCCCGTCCTTTGATCCGGTTGAGCGTACCGAGGCTGAGGCGAGGAAATAATTTCAGTATCGTTTTTTTCCGTGCCATACGCTTTAGACTGGGATCATCTTCCGGCCAATCTGTCATATAGGACTGCGACGGAAGATTGACCACTCCCGGGACGTTTATCTGTTCCTTATCGGTGCGCAGCAGCAACAGCAGTTTATGCGATATCCTTACCGGTTTCGGGATTGCGCCGAGGCAGAATGCCATGTCGGGACATAACTCCACCCGGCAGTTAAACGCCTGCTTGGCGATGGCGAGGCTTTTGCGGTCGCGCACCAGCAATGTAAAATCGGGATGGGCGTTGATAATTCCTGCCGCGCGCTTCAGCGCTTCCGGATTAGAAAAATACAGCGATTGCGGAAGCTGTACGATCTTGCGGTTGCGCAGACGTTCCAGCACCTGCTCGCGGAATTCCTGGTGCGCGGGCCATATATCCCCGAAATTGCCACCGCCATGCAGAAAAATGACACCTTCTGGCAGAGAATTATTCAGGGTTTCCCAACAAATATTCTGGAAGGTGCATACATAAGCTGGACGTATATTGTGCATTTTGCGGAAATATTCGATTTCTCCGCTCCAAATGGCGCTGTCGCCAACATTGGGATGATCCGGAAAATCAAGCAGCGCGATTTTACCTGACGCAGGCACGTACGGTGCCAGAACATGATGAATGTTTGCCTGTAGTCTGGTAATCAACTCATGGGTTACTGGGGTAATACCGGATGGTTTCATCGCATTTTTCCCAAAAAGCAGTTTGCATACGACTGGTTAGTATGAAAAGTTATTAACATTTTTCTCGCATCTGTAAAGTCCATGATGGATTCTTTATATAAAAATATGGGAACTTTCTTGATATTCTAGGGAATCGCGCCTAAAAAACCATAGTGTTTGAATAGGAAGCGAGTGTAGGCTAATAAATTGAATAAATTGAATATGAATGATTTTTCCATCATAGTCTGTACTCGGAACCGGGCGACAAAATTGCAGAATACACTGGACTCCATAGTGCAGGTGATAAGCAGGATACCCGAAAAAGCGGTGGAAGTCGTGTTAATCGATAACGGATCGGTTGATAATACGTGTGAGGTTATTAAGCTGTGGAAAGCACAGGTTTCTTTCCCCGTGCATTATGTCTTTGAAGGGCGCACTGGCCTTGCCATTGCAAGGAATACGGGAATACGTGCGTCCTCTGGAAACGTCATGGTATTTACGGATGATGACTGCGTACTGCGCTCCGATTATCTTCAGGTTTTAAATCGCTATTGTGAACAGGATACCGACCTTATCATGCGCGGCGGCAGGGTGGAACTAGGCGATCCAACGGATCAGCCCTTTACCATCAAGCTGGGCAACAACACTATCCGGATGAGCGCTATGGACCGGCCAGACGGATTTATCATCGGCGCTAATATGGCCATGAAACGGGCGCTTATGGATAAAATAGGACTGTTTGATGAACGTTTCGGTGCAGGCGCAGTCTTTAAAGCGGCTGAGGAAACGGACTATATTTACCGTGTTTTCCGGGCGGGCTTTCCGGTTGAATATGTACCCGATCTGATTGTACAGCATTTTCATGGCCGCAAGGACTTAAATTCTATCCACCGCATGAATTATGGTTACCAAATGGGCGGCGGGGCAGTGTATGCAAAGTATATTTTTGACAAAAAGCTCCTGCGTCACTTCTACTGGGATATTAAGCGCTATGTGTATTTATTCCTGTTTGACAGAAAATTGCTTGATAACCCTCTGGGAATATCTTATGGCATGGGCCTGCTCGCGACGGCAAAAGGAATATTGCTTTACGGATTGGAAAATCTACGCCACCACTTAAGGATACCGCGATATCACCTATGATAAAAGTCTCTGTTATTATTCCCTATTTCCAACGTGATCGCGGCATCTTGCGGCGCGCGCTGGGTTCAGTGTTGAAGCAACGCCTGTCTCCAGATAGGGCGGTGGAGTTAATTGTCGTAGATGACGGCTCGCCGGTTCCCGCACAGTCCGAAACCGAAGGGCTGGTGATGCCGCCTGCGTTTCATTTAATTGTTATTCCACAGGCCAACGGCGGTGTGGCGTCGGCACGGAACGCCGGCCTGAAAGCAGTTTCCGTTGACACGAAATATATCGCGTTTCTGGACTCCGATGACAGTTGGCATGAAGAGCATCTGGAGCAGGGGATACAGGCGCTGGAAAACGGCAATGACTTTTACTTTTGTGATAATCGACGGGATGACCACCATGCGTCCTATTTTCAGGGCTGCTCGGTCATGAAGAAATATATTGCCGATTATACGCCGGTAAATGGCCTTATCTCCCTTACCGGGGATGAGATTGGAACTTCCATATTAAGGGAATTCTCCACGCAGGCTTCCGCCGTAATTTACCGACGGGGAATAGCGCCACACCTTTTGTTTGATACAGCTTTTGTAAAAGCGGGGGAGGATATACTGTTTCTGATGCAACTGGCGTCCAAAATAAACAAAGGTTGTTTTTCCACTCGGATCATGGTGAATTGCGGAAGAGGCATCAATTTATATTTCAGCCACATCAGTTGGGACAGCCCTGGGCATCTCATTCAGGAAATCACTCGGATGAAGGCGCATTGCGCCATTAAAAACAAGGTGCGGCTTTCTCTTGAGAATGATCGCTGGAATGACAAATATATACAGGGCATTAAGCGGAAAATTGCATTTCTTTCCCTGCGCCAGTTCATAAAGACCAGAGGCAAGTGGCCGGTGGAAATCAAGGCCCTTGGGCGTGAGGACAGGAATTTCTTTTCCTGGTTTCCTCTCAGCCTTTTTCAGGCAGGGGCAGGCAAGGCCTTGGGATTATATCGTCCCACGTGACCCCGAATAATTGCCAATAAATTATTTGGAAAAACGGCAATTACATAATGGCCTGTTTATATTTATGTATGCTGTGTAAATGACTTTGAAAATGTGAGTGAATAGCTGCGTATGTCCATCCGTAAGACCATTTTTGATACCATTGCCGTTTCCACCGTAAATATTTTTCGCTTGCTGGCACAATTCATTGCCGTGCCTATATTGTCACGTCTGCTGTCGCCGTCGGATTACGGTCTGGTAGCCATGGCGATGCCATTTTTGCTGTTTGCCATGGTCATTGCTGATGCCGGCATAGGGGTATCGCTGGTGCGTACGCCCCTGACTGAGCGCCGTGAATGGTCGACCTGTTTTTGGCTGTCGGTGATGCTGGGAGCTGCGCTGGCGGCGATTATGATGGCATTGGCGCCTCTTTTTGCGATGATGTTTGATGAGCCGCGCCTTACACCTATCGTGATGGCGCTGGCGTTGGTGGTATTCATACAGTCCGTATGCGCCATACAAGGGGCGGCCATGCAACAGCAACAGCAATTCAGACTCAGTGCTGCAAGCGAGACTGTCGCCGTCGCCGTCAGCATTATTACCGCCGTTGTCGTAGCAAAACTCGGAGGTGGCGCATGGGCGTTGGTTTTTCAGCAATTGTCTTCCTATATGGTGAGGGTTGTGCTTACTTTGTGGTTCTCCCCCTTCCGTCCCCAGATGGTGTTTGATTTGAGCAGTGTGAGAGGGCATATTGCGTTCGGCAAAGATGTGCTGGGGGTCAATATCCTGGGGTTCATTGGCCGCTCCATAGATAATCTGGTGATAGGCAAAGTACTTTCCGCTGCCGCGGTCGGGGTCTATTCCATGGCATTCCAGTTTGCCCGGCTGCCTTCCATGCTGGTGAGCGGGCCGCTGCAATATGTGTTCTATGCCAAGCTTGCGCGGGTGAAAGAGAATAATAAGGCCATACGCCATACTTTCCTGCTGCTCACGCGTGTGCTGGCAATTGTTGTTTTTCCTGCCATGGGGCTGGTCGGGGTGGCCTACCACTCCGTATTTACCGTGATGCTTTCCGCCAAATGGGCGCCGGCAGGGAGGATTTTCATGCTGGTGGCTGCCATCTGCGCCCTGCAGGCAGTGGCGGCCCTCTGGGGGACGATACGCATGCTGCTGGGTCGTACCGACTGGCAGCTTCGTGTTACGGTAGAGTCCAGTATCTTATGGCTGGTTACGTTATTTGCCACCGTGAGATTCGGTCTGGACTGGTTAGCCATAGCCTATAGCATTGTAAATTTACTCTATATGCCACGTGGGCTGATGTTAGTGCTGCCGCTTATCAACTGTAGCTATAGTGAATATATCCGCGTTCTGCTTGGTCCTGCATTTGCAACCTGTTGTTGTATTGTGGCCTTTCTGTCTTTACAGCATATGTTCCAGTGGAGTGATGTCGCGCAGTTGGGGTTTGCGTTGCTGCTGGCCACCATAGGCATGGCAGCGGGCGCTTCTCTGCAATGGCGTTCGCTGGCGGAAGAGTTCATGGTGTTAAAGACCGTGTAGGCTTCTTTATATCCTCTAAATGTTTTTCAGCGCTTTCCGTTCTATCGCCAGCGCCTCCATCATTCCCTTTGCTTTTACAAGGGTTTCCTGCCATTCGTTTTCTGGTTCAGAATCTGCTGTGATGGCGCCGCCGACTTGAAACTCGAAGCGTTTTCCGGCTATAATCAGTGTGCGTATGACTACCGATAGGTCGCATGAGCCGTCGCCGCCGAACCAGCCCAGTGCGCCGCTATAGACTCCGCGGCGGATTTTTTCGTGAGCATTGCACCATTCCATCGCCCGGATTTTAGGCGCGCCGGTCATGGAGCCGGGGGGGAAGCAGTTCCTGACCGCTGCAAGCGTTGAAATATCGGTGCGTTTCTGGCCGATAATGGTGGATTCCATGTGATGCAGGGTCGTGTAAGTGGACACTTCAAACAGCCGCTCGACCGTGACGCTGCCCGGCTCGCAACTGCGTGAAAAATCATTGCGCATGAGATCGACGATCATCAGGTTTTCCGCACGTTCCTTGGCGCTGGTTTCCAGATAATGCCGGGAGGCATCATCTTGTGTTTTGTTAGAAAATCGTGCAGATGTGCCTTTGATCGGGCGTGATTCCATGCGTCCGGTTGCATCCATTTTAAGGAAACATTCCGGGCTAGAGGAAATAATGGCGGTATCCTGCATCCGGATGAAGGCACTGTAGGCTCCGGGGCTGGCTTTGCTGAGTGCACAGAAAATAGCAAATGCGTCGGGAGTCTCTTGGAAAGTTCCCACGAATTTCCGGGTGATATTGGCCTGATAAAAGTCCCCGCGCGCGATCGCTTCCTTTGTCTGCGCTATAATATCCATATATTCTGCTTTGGACATAGGCGAGGTTAAGGATGCAAGAGGCGACGGGGAATATGCCGGTATGACCGCACTGCTGGATAACCGTGGCAATGCGATATGCGGCGCACGATAGCTGGTAATGGTCTTTGCCTGGTTATCAAATATAAGTATCAGGCCAAACCGTGTAAGCCATACATCCGGTAGTGTGATATAGCTGCGTGTTTCCTGGGGAATGTTTTCGATAGTGTGAAGGAATTCATACCCTAAATAGCCGAACCAGGCATTGTCAAAGGCGGCTGCGTCGCTGCCCAGTTTACCGGACAGCGGCAGAGTATCGCCTTGAATGGTTTCCTGCGGATACAAGGCAAGATAGGAATAACGCCCTGTATTTTTTTTCTGCTGGCCGGAATGCAGCAATACAAAACACTGCTCTTTCCCGGAGCATTCAAACGCGGCAGCAATCGGCGGCTTCCAGGGCAGTGATTCTGTTAAGAATGCGCCCATCCAGCTATGCGTGTTTATTGAGCCTTTGCAGGCAGATGCTGCAGGCTCTGGCCGGCATTAACCCCAAACAGCCCGATAACCTCCAGTAGTTGCTTGCCGCTGATAGTTATTTTCCCCTGATCGTCCACCACCACATGCACTGCGATGTCTTTTGAGTTTTTATCGGTGTTGCTATCTATGGCATGGAAAAACTGCTTGATGCCATCCACCAGCGGTTTGGTGACATAGGTGGTCTGTCCGGCCCTGTTTTTGGCAAGCAGGGAGTCCACAGTGATAGCATAATCACCGATAGTATCCATCATGGCATCGCAGAGTACACAGGTGACCATCAAAGCACCTACGGGGAGGTTGCTGGAGGTTGTCTTACCGCCGCCTTTCACTTTGAGGCCATAGGCAGACGTAGTCAAATCCAGCTGGTTTACGGTGACATCCCCGTTTTCAAGGATATTTTTATCCTTGTCGCCTTTTGTTTCAATATCCGTGTCGAAGTGGATTTCCCCAATAGTATGGAGCTTAGGCACAATGGCCGCAGCCACGGCATCAACATTGCCGGATCGGTTGATTTCGCGTGCAAAATTAGCCCCCATCGCCGGATTGGCAGAGGCGGCATTCAACACCTTAGAGACTGCTTTCGCCAGCATCTGTTCATATTGCTCGGTTGCCTGCAGGCTGGAGTGCACCACAAGCGATGCGGTGCGTTCATCCCCATGTATGCCGGTGATGAAATGCGCCTTACTTTTTACATCATAAAGGTCGTTTTGGGAATTGAACGCTCCGACATCGAGACTCACCTGCGCGGCTGGATCGGTCAGCGCAGCGACCTCGGTCGGGCCTTCATAACTAAGCCTGATGGTACTGTTCTGTGTTCCGTACTGAGAGAAATTTAACGGTTCACCGCGCTGGTTCTTTGCAATTCCTTTTGCATCAAACAGCAACTGCAACCACGAGTTCAAAGTCTCATCCACTGCGGGTAGGCTTTTACCGTTCTTCACATCGGCATCAAAGGTGATTTTCCGGTTCGTTGAGTCGATGGGATCCGTAACCAGCGTTAGGTTGACATTTTCTATGGTGGCCGCCGGAGTTCCGGATTGCGTATAGGTAGCGCTCGATATGGTGCAATCTACAGAGCGCAATGCGGTAAAGAAGGCATTCTGATCAGAAAACGATTGTGGAACGTTCCAGGGCTGGCTATCCGGGTTATAAATGCCAAGATGGCAGAGCAGCGGCGTATTTGCGTTGGTAATCAGCGCTTCGCGGGCCTCATTATTGACAATCGGCTTCATGGAACTATTGCCGGAAACTTCCAGTGAGAAGCGATCGGCGAATAGATTGCTCGATACGGAAATAATGTCATCATAGCTTAATTCAAACACGATATTGTCCGGCACCGGCGCCTGTGGGTTCTTCTTCTCCCGGTAATCCTGCATCATGGCGGATAAGGGAATATCTATTACCGGCTTGATAATATTAAGCCGGATGGCGAAGGGATAGCCGGAAGCGCTGATAGACTCATAACGGATGAAAATAGTATCCTTGCTTAATCCTTTGGCCAGTTCATTCTGCCGGGTAAGAAAATCTTGCAACGAGGCTTTGAACTCATCCGCCTTCTTGAACCAGAAAAATGTATAACCCACGCCGATGAGAATGATGATAAGAACCAGCGAAGCCGCAGTGGATTTACGCATGAATACCTGCCTTATAAAATGATTATTAAGGAGCGTCGGCAGTCTGATATATACAAGCAGACTATTTTGGGCAAGTATTTATACTCAATTGTATTGTTAACAATACAATTGAGTATACAGCCTAGCCTTCGTGAATGGCGGGATTGTACCGCATGAGCCGAGCGCAACCAACCATTTTCAGTCTGTTGAAAATGGTTCAAGTCAAGTACAAAAACTTACTCCTGTTTCGTTCTGTGTGCTTTTTCGGTGATTCCCGATATGCCTTCACGTTTGGAAAGCTCGGCAGCAACTTCGTCCGGTGTAACGCCGTGCGCCGCCCAGAGCACCAGCAAGTGGAATAGCAGATCGGCGCTTTCCGAAATGATTTCTGGCTTGTGGCCACCGGAAGCTGCCAATATGACTTCCGTTGCCTCCTCGCCGATTTTCTGAGCTATCTTTTTGGGACCTTTTGCAAATAAACTGGCAACATAGGATGACTTCACATCGGCGCTGCGGCGTTCCAGAATGGTATCATAAAGACGGTTGAGCATGGTCAGCATAAAGACTCATCGGTTTGTATTCGGAGCCGCCTGAGGGTAATTCGTTGGCGGATAGTATCCGGGCTGAGGCGGCACGGTGATATTCATCGTCGCCGGTTTCTGATCCGGTGTTGTCGTTACTGTCACGGTGGCCGGCGCGGTAGAGCTCGTCGTCGTGATGGGCGTACTGGTGATAGTCGTGGTGATTGTGGTGGTGGACGGGGTTGTGGTCACGGTCGTTTTCCCCGGAGTCATGGTTGCGGTGGCGGTCGCCGCTGCAGGGGGCAGCGTAGCCGTTGCGGTTACCGGCGCGACAGGAGCAGGAGAGACGGTCTTGGTTTCTGTTGCCGGTTTCGGGCATAGGGATATCTTCCACCCGCGCTCTTTCATACAGTCGCAGTAAAGCTGAAAAGAGGGGGCGCTTTTCTCCTTGTCGGTGTACGGGTAATCATAGTCCCCGGAGAAATATACCCTCATCTGTCCTTCGGTTCTTGCATGGCAGGAATCGTTGTCTGCGACATATCCCTGCTGTATGGGAGTATTATTCTTGCACGCAATGAGAATGAGCAATGCAATAGGGCATAAAAAACGGAAGGTGGAGTATTTCATAATTTTTGGCGTATCTTTTAAGTATAATGCGGCACTTCCTTTACCTTATTACAAAGAATTATGCAACTTGCTGCCGGGGACTGGATAAAGGAATGCAACAAGCTGAGATAACAGGATTTAATTGCAGCATGACAAATTGCGTTAACACCGTATGTGGAAGCCCTTCGGTTTTCCGGTATAATAGTTGACTAAAATACTAGGGTATACTAGAATTTCCTTAAGGATAGAGGAAAATGAGCAATGGAAACTCCTGTAAAAATTAAGCTCCCGGTATATCTTGATTATCAGGCGACCACGCCGATGGATCCCCGTGCCGTGGCGAAGATGCTGCCGTATTTTACTGAAAAATTCGGCAACCCGCATTCACGCAGCCATGCCTATGGCTGGGAAACGGAAGAGGCGGTGGATATTGCGCGCGGCCAGATCGCTTCCCTCATTAATACGAGCGAAAAGGAAATTGTCTTCACTTCCGGCGCGACCGAATCAAATAATCTTGCCTTAAAAGGAGTGGCGCATTTTTACAAGGATCGAAAAAACCATATTATTACTGTGGCTACCGAACATAAATGCGTGCTCGATTCCTGCCGCCATCTGGAGCAGGAAGGGTTTGAAGTCACCTATCTTCCGGTACAGAAAAACGGTTTGATTGATTTAGATGTATTGCGAAATGCCATCAAGGATTCGACGATGCTGGTCTCCGTCATGGCGGTGAATAATGAAATCGGCGTGATCCAGCCGCTCAAGGAAATCGGCAGGATATGCCGTGAGAAGGGTGTATTCTTCCATACCGATGCGGCGCAGGCTTTCGGCAAGATTCCATTGGATGTCGAAGAACTGAATGTCGATCTCATGAGTATCTCAGGCCATAAGATTTATGGGCCTAAAGGCATTGGCGCGCTCTATGTGCGCCGCCGTCCGCGTGTCCGTCTGGAGCCCTTGATCAGCGGGGGCGGGCAGGAAAGGGGAATGCGGTCTGGTACATTGCCAACGCCGCTATGCGTCGGGTTTGGTGAGGCAGCCCATATTGCGAAGTCGGAAATGGGTAAGGATATCGAGCATGTTCGCCGCCTTGGCAATAAATTCCTTAAGGAAGTCATGGAAGAAATACCGGATGTCTATTTGAACGGCGACCGTGAGCAGCGTTATCCCGGCAATATTAATTTAAGCTTTGCTTATATTGAAGGTGAGTCGATGATTATGGCGATCAAGGATCTGGCAGTATCGTCGGGTTCTGCCTGTACGTCCGCGTCACTGGAACCTTCCTATGTATTGCGGGCGCTTGGCGTGAATGAAGAACTGGCCCATACTTCCATCCGTTTTGGCCTTGGGCGTTTTACCACCGAAGCAGAAATCGATTTTGCCATCCGCCTAGTCAAAGACAGCATAAGCCGCCTGCGTGAGATGAGCCCGCTCTGGGAGATGGTGCAGGAAGGCGTGGACATAAGCAAGATTGAGTGGGCAGGGCATTAAGAGAGCGCACAGTGATCCATGGGGAGTGGTCTGAAAATTATGCGCAAAATGAGCGATGTTGGCAAAAGGCTAAATGGATTACAAAAAATCTTAATAATAAATTTACAGGCCACTGATCACAGATCACTGACCACCAAAAATAAGGAGAACTACCATGGCATACAGTGAAAAAGTGATAGATCATTATGAAAATCCCAGGAACGTAGGGTCTTTGGATAAGCATAACCCGAATGTTGGTACGGGGTTGGTGGGTGCCCCAGCATGCGGTGACGTCATGAAACTGACGATTGATGTCGATCCGAATACGTTTATCATCAGGGATGCAAAATTTAAAACCTTTGGCTGTGGCTCAGCGATTGCATCAAGTTCGCTGGTAACCGAATGGGTAAAAGGGAAGACCATAGACGAGGCAATGAAACTGAAGAACAGCGAAATTGCCGAGCATCTTGCGCTTCCACCGGTCAAGATCCATTGTTCGGTATTGGCCGAAGATGCCATCAAGGCAGCAATTGAGGATTATAAGGCGAAGAAGGGGGCGGCTGAAGCGCAGGAGAAACTAGCTTCCTGAGCTGTCCTGTCTGTAATATATGAAAAACGCCATCACTATAACCGATGCTGCCATCAAGCGTATCCGCGCGTTGCTTGCCAAGCGCGGCAAGCCTTCTGTCGGCATTAAGATAGGCGTGCGCACCAAAGGCTGCTCGGGCCTTTCCTATACGGTGGAATATGCGGATGCGATAGAAAAATTTGATGAAGTCATCGATACTGGGGAATTTAAGGTTCTCATTGATCCTAAGGCGGTAATTTTTCTTATCGGCAGCATAATGGATTATGTAGAGGAAAGGCTGAAAAGCGGTTTTACCTTCCGCAATCCAAATGAAAAAGGGCGTTGTGGCTGCGGCGAATCCTTTCATGTCTGACGACGTGCAGGTTGTGGGCAGCAAATTGCAGGATTACTTTACGATATTCGGATTATTCCCTGACTTTATTCTAGATTTGGCGGATTTGGAAAAACGCTATTTTATTGCCCAGCGGACTTTCCATCCCGATCGCATGGCGGGTAAAAGCGCCAATGCCCGGCGAATGGCCATTTCCCAGTCCATGCTCGTTAACGCCGCATATGAAACACTGAAATCACCGCTCAGGCGCGCTTCCTACCTTCTTTCCTTACACGGGATAGCAGAGAACTCCAAGCCGTCACATGCGCTTTTAATGGAGATGATGGAGTTACGCGAGGCGCTTTCTGAGGCGCAAAACGCTTCGGAGCTTTCCGAATTGGAGAGCCAGTGCCTGAAGAACTACGAAGAGGCTCTTGTCAATATTGCCGAAGCCTTTGGCAGGAAGGACCTTGCCTTGGCCGCTGAACTTACGACCCGGCTCAGCTATATCAGCAAGATTCTGGATGAAATCCGGGCAAAGAAAAGAATATTTAACGAAAAAGTCGTCTGACTGTCATCATTCCGTAACAATTCCATGCTATAAAAGTAAAAGAAATAAACACCTTTTATCGAGGGGAATGTATGCCGCAAGCTGTAGCAGAGCCGTCCGCAAATAGTTGGTTAAGGCAGGCCGCAGAGGAAGCCGCTCAGGATGTTCAATCGGAAAGGGATATTCTCGATGAAAATTTCCGGCGTGGTTTCGTTCAGAAATGCTTTAGAATGCTGACGGAACAACAGGGATTGAGCTATCAAATTGCCGATTTAGCCCAAGGAGGAGTACTGATTACCGTAGCCCCAAGGGCTAATCCTAAAGATCCTTCCAAGCTGATTTTGGACGATAAAAATACTAGTGAAGATAATATGATATCCTTAATTCAGCGCGCATTAGGCCATATACCCCTCATACAAGAGCAATTTAATGGCCTGCTCCCTCCGGAAGATAAAGCGATTAAGGAGCTTGAGGAAGTGATTAGAAGCAATGGTGATAAGGCGACAGAACGGGCAATAATGGAGAATTATGCAAGACTAAAAGCAGCGCAACCAGAGACGAATGTTAAATTTTTTCCTCAAGACAAGGAAAGCAAAACGATACAATTGGAGCTAAAAGGAATCAAAACAAAAGATTTATTTGATTCTATCATAGCTGCTGCCGCGACTCTGGATCAACTGCCTATTGTAAATGCGTCCCAGCCAGATATGCATAGCATACAGGGACAACCCCAGATGGCTATGCAAGCGCAGAATCCACCGTCCCAGCCTCAATATTATGTACCACAACAACCTCCTCACCCACAAATGCAACCTCCGCCTCAAAATATGGCACAGTCACAGCAACAGCAGCTGAGACAACCAAGGCCTGCTATAAACGAATGTTCGTCGGCACCCGCTGCTCAGCAGTCAAGAGTAGTAGTCGCAAGCGCGGGTTGATTCTGCCTGCGATTGTGCATAGTATTTATTTCACTATGGATAATCGCTCAGCACAACATAAAAAATCCGGTCGTAAGGCAGCAGATACGCAGAAAAAACTCGCGGCAGCGCTCAAACGCAATCTGCTTAGGCGTAAGCAGGCATCTGTGAAGAAAAAATAATGAACTACGCTGCGGCGGCTTTTTTCACTTTGCTGTGAATGGCGGCCTGCGCTGCAGCCAGGCGGGCAATCGGTACACGGTAAGGTGAGCAGGATACGTAATTGAGCCCTGTGTTCTGGCAGAATGCGATGGAAGCCGGATCACCGCCATGTTCGCCGCAGATTCCCAGCTTGATATCACTTCTGGCCTTGCGTCCGCGTTCAGCGGCAATCTGGATCAGTTCACCCACGCCATCCTGATCCAGGGTGACGAACGGATCGCTTTCCAGCACGTTTTTCTGCTTATAGATTTCAATGAAAGATGCGGCGTCATCGCGTGAAAGCCCCAGTGTCGTTTGCGTCAGGTCATTCGTACCGAAACTGAAAAATTCAGCATGCGCTGCTATTTCCTGCGCCCGAAGCGCTGCGCGCGGTAGCTCAATCATCGTGCCGACAAGATATTCCACCTTAACACCCGTTTCATGCGCTACGGCAGCGGCGGTATCGTCCACCAGACGTTTCAGCGTTTCCAGCTCTTTAGGATTCATTACCAGCGGGATCATAATCTCGGGGATGACTTTTTCCTTGCTTGCCTTGGCTATTTCACTGGCGGCCTCAAATATGGCGCGCGCCTGCATTTCGTAGATTTCCGGGTAGGTAATGCCCAAACGGCAGCCACGATGGCCAAGCATCGGGTTGGTTTCATGCAGGGCATTGGCACGGGCTTTAACGTGTTCCACCGTAACGCCGGATGCTTTTGCCACTTCCTTAATTTCGGCATCGCTATGTGGCAGGAATTCGTGCAGCGGCGGATCGAGCAGGCGAATAGTGACCGGCAGGCCGGCCATAATGCGGAATATTTCAGCAAAATCCTTACGCTGCATCGGCAACAATTTTGCCAGTGCGGCTTTACGTTTCTCCACGGTTTCTGAAACGATCATCTCGCGCATGACGATAATGCGGTCCGCATCGAAAAACATATGCTCAGTGCGGCAGAGGCCAATGCCTTCCGCGCCGAATTTACGTGCGGTGGAAGCATCCAGCGGCGTTTCCGCGTTGGCGCGGATTTTTAAGGTACGCGACTCGTCTGCCCAGCGCATGAGCATGGCAAAGTCACCGGAAAGCTGCGGCTGAATGGTAGCCACAGAACCGAGGAATACTTCGCCGCTTGAGCCGTTGATGGTAATAAAGTCCCCTTCCTTGATGGTCTTGCCACCGGCCTTGAAGGTTTTAGCGGCATAGTCTATTTTGACCTCGCCTGCGCCGGATACGCAGGGTTTACCCATGCCACGCGCTACCACTGCCGCATGCGATGTCATGCCGCCGCGTGCGGTGAGGATACCTTGTGCCGCATGCATGCCGTGAATATCTTCCGGTGAGGTTTCAATACGCACCAGGATGACTTTTTCCTTATGGTGTGCCCTGCGCTCGGCCTCTTCGGCGGAAAACACGACGATGCCTGCCGCCGCCCCCGGAGAGGCTGGCAGGCCGCGCGCCAGTACGGTTTTACCGGCATTGGGATCCAGAGTGGGGTGGAGCAATTGATCCAGCGCCAGCGGATCCACACGTTCCAACGCCTGTTGTTGGGTAATGAGTTTTTCCTCCACCATGTCCACCGCGATTTTGATGCTGGCGGCGGCAGTGCGTTTGCCATTGCGGGTCTGCAGCATCCATAATTTGCGGTTTTGTACCGTAAATTCAATGTCCTGCATGTCGCGGTAATGTTTTTCCAGCTTCTGGTAGATCTTCACCAATTCGCCGTAAACGTCCGGCATGACTTCTTCCATGCTCGGCAGATCGCCGCCGCTGGTTTCTTTGCCTTTAATCGTAAGTGGCTGCGGCGTACGGATACCTGCCACAACATCTTCGCCTTGCGCATTGACCAAAAATTCGCCGTAAAACGCCTTTTCGCCCGTGGACGGGTTGCGCGTGAATGCCACGCCGGTGGCGCAGTCATTGCCCATATTGCCGAACACCATGGACTGTACATTGACCGCGGTTCCCCAGTTTTCCGGGATGTCATGCAGGCGGCGGTAGGTAATGGCGCGCGCGTTCATCCAGGAGTCGAATACTGCCTGAATCGCGCCCCAGAGCTGCTCTTCCACCGATTGCGGGAAGGGTTTGCCGAGTTCTTTCTCTACTTTATCCTTATATTCCTGAGTCAGTGCTTTTAAAGCATGATCATCAAGATCGGTATCAAGATGCATGCTGCCGCTATTACCATCATATTTTTTTGCCTCCAGTAATTCTTCAAAGTGATAATGATCAATGCCTAAAACAACGTCCGAATACATCTGGATAAACCGGCGGTAGGAATCATAGGCAAAACGCGGATTTCCGGTTTTAGCCGCTAAGGCTTCCACGGTTTTATCGTTCAGGCCCAGATTCAGTACCGTATCCATCATCCCCGGCATGGATGCGCGTGCGCCGGAGCGTACCGACACGAGCAGGGGATTGCTCATATCGCCAAACTTCGCGCCTACCGCTTTTTCAACGGCGGCAAGGGCATTTTTTACTTCTGTTTTAAGGCCTTCCGGCAGTTTCTTGCCCTGGGCGTAATAGGCGATACAGACTTCAGTGGTAATGGTGAATCCGGGAGGCACCGGCAATCCAAGTGCGCACATTTCCGCAAGATTCGCCCCCTTGCCGCCGAGCAGGTTTTTCATGTCCGCCTTGCCTTCGGCAAAGCCGTCCCCAAAACTGTAAACGTATTTTCCTGCCATCACAAAACCCTATGCTAAGCCAGTTTTCGTGCGCCCCACATACACGCAAAGCGGCTGAGAGTCAATATCCGCTTGTTTAAAACTGCTCCGGCCATAATGCCCTTTCAGGGCTTTATTTATAGAGGAGAGGTTGTTTTGTCCCTGATGTTAATAAATAATTCATGTAATTCTGATACAAAAGGGTAATAAGCGCCGATATAATTAAGTGTCGCCGTATTGGCCTGGGGCAGGAAAAAGCAGATGAAAAACCTTAATTGCAGGACATGGAATTCCATAGCGACAGGCATTATGATTGCCGGATTGATTGCGGGAGGGGGGCTCACAGGACAGGATTCTGCCATTGCGGCAACGCATCATTCCGCTTCATCTGGTCAACCGATGCCGGTAGGTGATATTCCCGGATGGCACCAGATTTTTACCGATGATTTTGAAACAAATGTGCCGGTCGGCGGGTTCAGCGGGTGCGATGCGTCCAAGGGAAGATGTTCTGGGCTTCCCTCCGATGTACAGGCGAAATGGTTTGCCTACCCTGACGGTTGGCCGGACACCAGCAAGAATGGCACTTACTATCCGTCTAAAGTGATGAGTATTGCAAATGGTATGATGAACTTACATCTTCATACTGAAAACGGCATGCATATGGTGTCTGCTCCTGTGCCGATATTGCCCGGCGCTACCGGCAGCGGTGGGGGGCTGCTGCATGGCCGGTATGTCATCCGCTTTCAGGCGACCTCTGTTCCCGGATATAAAACCGCATGGCTGCTCTGGCCGGACAGCGAGGTGTGGCCCCGCGATGGAGAAATAGATTTTCCTGAGGGGGATTTAAATAGCACGATCGGTGCATTCATGCACAGGCAGAATGGCACATCGGGCGGTGATCAGGATGGCTACAGCACGCAAAGCACGTATACGTCATGGCATACTGCTGTCATTGAGTGGCTGCCTGACCGGCTTACGCTTATCCTCGACGGGCAGACGATTGGAAATTCAACCGATCGTATACCGAATACTCCCATGCATTGGGTTATCCAGACGGAAACTTCTCTGAGTGGCGTTACTCCCAGCGATGATGCAGTAGGGGATGTGCAAATAGATTGGGTTGCCGTGTACGTACCTTCTGATACGTTTGCGCCTGCACCTGCCCCGACTTCAGTTCCAATTCCCACTCCGACCCCGGCTCCTGTGTCTCCCACTTCTGACCCTACCGCAGCGCCCGTTTCTATCATTATTCCTCCTACCACCAGTACCAATAGTGGCGCGGGCGATTTACAGGCGATATTAGCGGAATTGCAGCAACTCGAATTGAAAATCACCCTATTGTTACAGGAAATGAGCGCAAAACTGGGCAGTGCAAAGTCAGGAAATAGCACCCAGGTTCCTTCTGCCGGTGAGGGGGCCACGGGTACGGCTATTTCTCCCTCTCCTGTTCCCACCCCTACGCCACCTCACAGTATTGTTCCGGTCTTACGCCCGCATCCGTTCCCAACCGTATCTCCCTGCAAAGGGGAATTTAATTGTTCTTAACCAGCGAGGGGTGACGGTACCCATCAGCCGTCTATCAGGGAAAAATCCGCTATGGCATCCATGGTTGCCCTAATGCGTGCCAGAAGGTTCAGGCGATGCATGCGGAGCTCTTTATTTTCGCAATTGACCATGATCTTATCAAAAAAGCGATCTATCTGCTCACGGAGCGTGGAAAGCGTGTTCATGGCCTCGATATAGTGCTCATTATCATAGAGGTCGTATAATTTATCCGCGAGTTGGGTCAGGAACGCAGAAAGTTCCTTTTCCTCCTTTTCTACCAAAGCTTCCGGGTTCAGTCCGTTGCTTGTATAGCTGGCTTTGTCCTTCTTCTCTTCTATATGCACTATATTGACGGCGCGTTTATAGGCGATAAGCAGGTTGGTGCCGTTATAGGAAAAAATGAAATCCTGCACCGCTTTGGCACGGGCGACGACACGGACCAGGTCGTCGTCGCCATTGGCCATGACTGCTTTGATGACGTCGGAGCGTGTGCCCTCATCTTTCAACTGGACTATCAGGCGATCCGAGAAGAAAGAGACTAATTCCTCATTCAGGAATTTCGTAAGCGGCAGGCGCAGGTTGTTTTCCAGAATAATCCTGATAATTCCAAGCGCGGAACGGCGCAGGGCGAACGGATCCTTGGAGCCCGTAGGTTTTTCGCCTGCTGTAAACATGGAAATCAGCGTATCCAGCTTATCTGCCAGCGCCACACATATGGAAACTGGCACTTTGGGAGTGGGCGAGTCCGGCCCCAGCGGCAGGTAATGGTCGCGAATGGCATCTGCCACTGCGTCAGATTCTTTCTGAAAACGTGCATAATAACGTCCCATGACGCCCTGCAGCTCAGGGAATTCCCCGACCATCCCAGTGACCAGATCGGTTTTACAGAGCTGCGCGGTACGTTCAACCTGTCTTTTGTCTGCATTCGGCACGTATTCTGCCAATTTAATCGCCAGGGTTTTTATGCGATCGACCTTATCGGCAATGGTTCCGATTTTAGCGTGGAAGGTGACGTGCTTTAACCCTTCTCCCCATTGTTCTAGCGTCTTCTTGCGATCCTGATCGAAGAAGAAACGGCCATCAGCAAGGCGCGCGCGCAGTACCCGTTCATTCCCGGCGATAATCGCCTTGCCGGGATCCAACGTCACCATATTGGAGGTAATGAGGAATTTATTGGAGAAGGCGCCATCCGGGGTGAACAGCGCAAAATATTTCTGATGGGTGCGCATCTCGGAAACCAGCACTTCCCACGGCAGATCCATGAACTTTTCGTCTATGGTGCCGACCAGCACATTGGGATATTCCACTAGTCCGTTTACTTCGTTCAGCAGCCCGTCATCCTTTTTAAGTTTGAGGCCATGTTTGGCCGCACATGCCTCAAGCTGCCTGACTATCTCGGCTTTGCGCTTCTGCGGATCCGCGATGACATTGGCTGCCAGCAGCTTATTTTCATATTGTTCCGCATGCCCGATGATAATAGCCTTGGGCGCAAGGAAACGATGGCCATAAGTGAGACCCCCGGCTTTGACTCCGGCAAATTCCACCGGCACGATCTTATCGCCAAGCAGGCAGGCGATGGAATGTAATGGGCGCACCCAGCGCGTCGGATTGCTCCCCCAGCGCATGGATTTCGGCCAGGGAAAGCCGGCAAGGATTTTTTCTATGATGTCTTTCAGCAAAAGGGTGGCAGGCTGGCCTTTTTGAGGGATAACCGCGAAATAGACTTCATCTTTACCGATCATACGTTTCTCAAGGGTTTCGGCTGCAAGCCCTTCCTTGCGCAGGAACCCATCCAGTGCGGCCTGCGGTGCGCTGGTTTTGGGGCCTTTCTTTTCTACCGTGATATCCGGTTGCACTGCAGGAATGCTGCTGGCGGTAATAGCCAACCTGCGTGGCGTAACAAAAGAGTGAACGGACTCGCATCGAAGCCCGGCTTCTTTCACCGCTTCCTCAAACGCGGCTTTTAAATGGCGTGCAGCCTCGGATTGCATCCGCGCAGGTATTTCTTCGGAAAAAAGTTCAAGCAGGAAAGATGGCATTATCTAGGAACTCTAGGTGACATATGTATTTCTTTAGCGTTTTTTAAAGTTTTTTCAAAAGGAATAATCCGGTTAAGGACGGTTACTATTATACTTCCGATGATTATTCCTGCCATTGTATCCATAAAATAATGTCCGCCCTGTACCGGTGTGGCAAAAAGCATGATCAGATTCATTCCAACCATCAGGTAGCGTGGCAACAGGTATGTGAGGCTTCGTGCCGCAGCAATGGAAAAAACTGCTATCATGCTATGGAAAGAGGGAAATTCCGCCATTCCCTCGAATATGGAGGGCAGTACATGCATGGTATGGCTGCGCATGCCGTAATAGTCGTGCAGGTAGTTCAGTGATTCCGGGATGCCAATATGGGGAAATGCAGACGCGCTGATGGCATGATATTCAAAAGCAACCCTGGCGGGCCAGAACGTTGCAAGCATGACTGTAATGAAACCGCCTCCCAGAAAACTGATGGCAAATCGTTGCATCGCCGCATAGTTCTTAAGTAGAAATAAAAGCAGGAGCAGGAATAAAGTTTCTGGCCCCGTTGCGCCATAGCAAAAACCGTAAATCCCGGCGACCAGCCCGTGATCATTCACCCAGGTAATATAAGACAGCCAGTCAAATCCCGGGATATAATCGAATATTTCAAGCGTTTCGTCTCTGAAGGGATAATCATACCAGGCGCCGAGATAGCTGATGCCTGCAAGCAGCAGAGAACCGACTATCATCTGGTTGGTCAGTTGCAGCCCTATATAAATGCCAAAGTCCTGGCGCGCATAGCGGTAAATGGCAGCGAGCACTCCGAGCGCTGAGAATACCAACATTGTAAACGGCAGGGTGGAGGCAGAGAGATGCATATGGGTGTCATGCATAAGAAATGCGTCGATAATCGCCACGAACAGCAGGAAAACCCACGTGTGAACAACAACGCTACATTGCTTTTCTGCTAGGGCGTTTCCGGCAAAATCGTTCACGATTTTTTTGGCTTGTTTTTATTGTCTACCGTGACAACAGCGGGTTTGTATTTTTTTGCTTCGGTTTCAGTCATGGAGGCGTATGCGCATATGATGACCAGATCACCTTTCTGTACCAGCCGTGCTGCGGCCCCGTTGACCTGGATATCTCCGTTGCCGCGTTTTTCGCCTTCTATGGCATAGGTGGTGAAGCGAGAACCCGCTGTAATATTAAGCACGTCCACCTGTTCATACGGAAGTATGCCTGACTTTTCCAGCAACAGCGGATCTATGGTGATGGAACCCTCATAGTTGAGATCGCATGCGGTTACCGTTGCCCGGTGTATCTTCGCTTTAAGTAATGTTAAGATCATACGTCTATGTTCTCAAAGGTTTCAGGTGTCAGGTTTCTGGTGTCAACAGAAAGTGATTTTCTAAGGCCATTTAACATACGGCCTATTTCGCCTGTTTGCAATAATATGACGTTTTGTTGCTCTTCCCCAATGTATCCTAATTCATAAGCAATGATGATATGCGTTTCCAGCTCAGCCAAAGAACCATAGGATATTTTAAGGAAATTCAGGAACTCTTTTACTGTATTGCGGCTTCTGCCTTCAGCGATGTTTGCCGGGATTGATACGGAAGCCCGGCGAATCTGGTTGGTTAGTCCATAAAGCTCTTCTTTAGGAAATCCATGGGTTATGCCATAAGATGCTTTCACCAATTGAATAGATTTTTTCCATACTTCAAGATCTCTATAACTTTGTACCGCCATAGCCTTATCCTGACACCTGACACCTGACACCCGACACCTCTTTTTCCACCCATTCCTCACAACATGCTTTTGCCAGCGCCCTTACCCGTGCAATATATGCGGCGCGCTCCGTTACTCCGATAACACCGCGCGCATCCAGCAGGTTAAAGCGGTGTGAGGCTTTTATGCATTGGTCATAGGCGGGCAGGGGGATCTTGTGCCTGAGTAAGGCCTGGCATTCCTGTTCTGCGTCCTTGAACTGCCGTAACAATTGTTCCGTGTCGGCATGTTCAAGGTTATAGGCGGAGAATTCACGTTCGCTTTCAAGGAATACATCGCCGTAAGTCGTTTTTTCATTGAAGGCCAGATCATAGACGTTTTCCACGCCCTGAATATACATGGCCAGCCGTTCCAGCCCGTAGGTCAACTCGCCTGAAACCGGGTTGCATTCGATGCCGCCGACCTGCTGGAAATACGTAAACTGCGTTACTTCCATGCCGTCGCACCATACCTCCCAGCCCAGTCCCCAGGCGCCCAGCGTAGGGCTTTCCCAGTCGTCTTCCACGAAGCGTATGTCGTGCAGCATCGGATCGATGCCCAACTCGCGCAGACTATCCAGATACAAATCCTGAAGGTTATCCGGTGACGGCTTGAGGATGACCTGAAACTGGTAATAATGCTGCAGGCGGTTAGGGTTTTCACCGTACCTGCCATCTTTCGGGCGGCGCGAAGGCTGGACATAGGCGCATTTCCAGGGTTTGTCTCCCAGTGCGCGCAGGGTTGTGGCCGGGTGGAATGTCCCTGCGCCTACCTCCATGTCGTAGGGTTGCAGGATGATGCACCCCTGCCGCGCCCAGAAATGCTGGAGCGTGAGAATGATATCCTGAAAATGCGCTGCCAGTTTAGCCATGCCGCTATTTTAACGATTTTTATGCGGGAATCAATTGGTATATATGCGTTTGCTTTTACTTATACCACTTGGTATAATGCATTCACAATTTGCATCTTTAAGAATTTAAGGTGCTGTTTTCTTTCCGCTTTCACTGCCTTTTCAGGTAGAAATTTAACAATAATAAAAGATTACAAGGACTGACTATGAAAATCATTATTTCCGGCAAGCATATTGAAGTGGGCGCATCCCTTCAGGCTCACATCGAGAAACGCCTTGAAGAGGTAGTGCATAAATATCTTGGCCGTGTGGTAAACCTTGATGTTGTCATTACCAAGGAAGCCCACCGTTTCAAGGCCGATATTAACGGCAATACCGGAACTTCCACCGGAGTGGTGATAAAAAGCAGCGGCGTATCCGAAGATGTATATGCCTGCTTTGACATCGCGGCGGAGCGGGTGGAAAAACAATTGCGCCGTTACAAGCGCCGTCTGACCAACCACCATAAGAACGTGGATATTGCCCCAGCGCTTACCCCTATCAAGGCAAAGAAATACGTGCTGGAAAGCCATGAGGAAGAATCTCATGACGACAGCCCGATCATCATCGCGGAAAAGCCGACTGATATTGAAACCCTGACGGTAAGCGCTGCCGTGATGAAAATGGATCTGGCGGATCTGCCTGCGCTCATGTTTTTCAACTCTGCCAATGGCCGCATCAACGTCGTCTATAAGCGTGCGGACGGAAATATCTCCTGGGTCGATCCCGAAGGCAAGGCTGCCTGAGGCAAGATAACATGGGAAGCGGGGGAATCGCAGAATCCGGTATTTTCCTCCATGCTTCCTGTGTTGTTATCGGTGCGCATGGTGTATTGCTGATGGGGGAAACCGGCTCAGGTAAATCGGATGTAACCCTGCGCCTGTTGGATCGCGGCGCAAAGCTGGTGAGTGATGATCAGGTTATAGTGAACAAAAAAAATAATTCTATTATCGCCAGTGCGCCTGACGCTATTGCCGGACTGCTGGAAGTGCGGGGCTTGGGTATTTTTCGGAAGGAGAGGCAGGATGCTGCTGTTTTGTCCCTGGCAGTGCAACTGACGGAAAAAGATAGGATAGAGCGTCTGCCTGAGCCTGAATTTTACGAATGCCTGGGCGTAAAAATTGCCCGGATATACCTGGCTCCATTTGAAGCCTCTGCCCCGGTGAAGATTGAAATGGCTGTCGCTGCTTTATATGGGGGAACAATGATGACGGGCGCTTTCGCGCAGTCTTGCGAATAAAGTGCCTTTCATAATCGTACTAAACACATGGAATCTTTATAATCATCAGGTAATAATCAGGCAAAATAAGGGGAACATTATGAAAAAACATATTATTAGCATGCTGCTGCTTGCCAGCCTTTCCGGGTGCTATGTGGTTCAGCCTGCGCCGCCCCCTCCACCACCAGTGGCTTATGCACCTGCTCCCGGCTATTATTATCCCCCGGGATATTACGCTCCTGCGCCTACGGTCTATGGGCCGCCTGTTTCGGTTGGCGTCGGCATCGGATGTTGCGGTTATTGGCACCGCCATTAACTTGAGGATCTGTCCTAAAACAGTACAGAAAATTCCGGTTATCACGTAGGCTTTTATTTTTTCATTCGTATAGAAAGGATGAAGAAAAAAACTGCCAGAAACAAAGTGCTTATCGCCACACTTCCGAAATCCAGGACGTGGTATTCCCACAGTTTTTTCTGGTGCTATAGCCAGCTGCTGAGGCGCAGCGACGATTATTTAATGGGCAAATTCGTACCGGATCTTCTTGTTGCACTGCGTGATAAGGAAATCGGGCATAAATCTACCTATCATAGCGACCAGGGGTTGCACGATATGTACATCTGCCATGCCATTTGCCCGGGGTTCCAGGAATCTGAAGATATCCGCCATCATGAATGGGAATCGCTCTATTTCCCGCTGCCTTATAACTGGGGGGAAACGTATATTCAGGAGGAGAAATCCTGGGACAGCCTGAATCCGGCAGGTAATGCGGACGCGAGGATCGTGTATCTCTACCGTAACCCGCTTGATCACTTCGTTTCATACTATTCCCATATACAAAATCATGTGGTTGACAAACACCGTTATTACCTGCTGCCGGATGGTAAACGCCGTAAAATAAAAAATCTCCATGATTTTGTATTTGAATTTGGCGCGCTTGGCGCATTTATCAAGCATTATTATTCTTTCAGGCAGATGGCCGCCCTTTTCCCCGGGCAGGTCATGCTGATGCCTTATGAACAACTGACAACCGATCCGCGAAATGCGTTTGAAGCGTTGCTTTCATTTATCGGAATGCCTATGGATAATCCTCTGAAACGCTACATGTTCAGTGAAGCGCTCACTATGTCTTCAAAGGAATCTATGGTACGGATTGAGGAAACGCTTGGCCGTTCCCTCATCGGCGATCAGATAAATAACGGCAGGCATATACGCGACGGCAGGATTGGAAAATGGAAAGAATATTTTTCCGATGGGGACGTTCGGAAAATTGAATCCATCTTCCGGATGTTTGACATGAGCCTGAATGAATTTACGCTGGGCAGTGATGTCCCTGGGTTGATTCCGGCGGCGATTATTGAAAAACAGCAGCACCAGATTGATTTTCTTCAAAGGCAATTGCAGCGGTTGGCCACTGAAAACAACGTTCTTCAGGAGAAGATTGAAATAAGGGGCATTAAAATATGGCAGTCCTTATGGCGCAGAAATATCTACCCGACCCTGCATGCCATAGTCCGGCCAGCGAAAAAAGGCGTCAGGGAGTTGTGGGATTATAGCATCAACTTCCCTTCGGCAGCTTTATCGTCACAATAAGTCCGGGCGTGTTATCTGTAAAACTTAATTCTCCCTTATGCAGCTTAACCGCCGCTCCGACAAGGCTCAGGCCCAGCCCGTTTCCGGGGGAGCTGCGGCTTTGTTCGAGGCGAAAGAATTTCTCGGTCACCCGATGGTAAAAGGCCGTGGGGATTCCAGCGCCGTTATCTGCCACCTGCAATAATATGAAGCCTTCCCCGTCTTTCAGGATTACCTTGATGGTGCCGGATTTGGGAGTGTATTTGATGGCATTGTCTATGATGTTTGCCGCCATCTGCGTGATCAGATGACGATCGCCCTTGATGCTGATACCATCAGCGATTTCCGAGATGAGCGTCTGTGATTTTTCTTCCGCCACCAGTAAATAAAGATCGACCAGATCTTTTATGGCTTCGGAAAGATTGAATTCGGTAAAATGTTCTATACCGGCTCCGATTTCCGCCTGTGCGATTCGGAGAATGGAGTTAAAGGTGGCTACCAGAGAATCCACTTCCGAGAGGCATGCGCGTACTTTTTCTGCGACCTTCCGGTTGGATGAGTCGCTGTTTACATCCTCCAGCCGGTTGCGCAGGCGGTTGAGCGGTGTGCGTAAATCATGCGCTACATTATAGGAAATATCGCGTACACCGTCGATAAGTTCGCAGATGCGGTTGAGCGTCTGGTTAAGGTTTACTGCCAGGTGATCGAATTCGTCGCCTGTGCCGATGACATTCACGCGCGTGGTTAATGCGCCTGCCGCTACCTTGCGGAACGTCTGGTTGACCAGATCGATGCGCCGGTAAATCGTGTAGGAAAGCAGCATCCCGCCAGCCGCGGCCAGTGCAAACATAATGCCAAAGCAGATATAGAGCACTTCCACGATGATTTCATGCACGTGCTCGATATTCTCCATCTTCCGCCCGACGAGTAATATATAGCCGCCGGGAAGGGTGGAATTCATTGCGATAGCCTTGGGTGGCACCTGTACGCCGTTAGTGCCGCCTATCGGAAATTTAATCCAGCTGTCTATGCTGGTTTTTCCTCCCGGCCATCGCTCGACATTGCCTGCAAGCACCTGCCAGTTGCGATCGATGAACATCAGCACCAGTGTTTTGTCATCGTCTTTCGCAAGAATATTTTTGATCGATGCAGCGGTTTCTTCCGGACCACTTACGGTGAATTTGCGTTTCAGGTCGGCTACCTGAATCTGGATGGAGTGTTTCAGGTCATCTTCCATATCGCTGATGATGGCGCTGTAGACGAATATCAGCAATGCAGTCACCGATGCGCCGAACGTCACCATATAGAGCAGGGTGAAGCGGAAAGCGGCGGATCGGAAGAGACGGAACATCAGTTTTCACTCATACAGTAACCCACGCCACGGATGGTTTTTATAAGTGATTTTTCGAACCCCTTATCCACTTTCTGGCGCAGGCGGCTTACCTGTACGTCAATCACATTGGTCTGCGGATCGAAGTGGAAATCCCAGACGCTTTCCAGCAGCATGGTGCGTGTGACCACCTGGCCGACATGGCGCATGAGATATTCCAGCAGCATGAACTCGCGGTTCTGCAGGGGAATTTCCCTGGCGGAGCGTGTGACCTTGCGGGTAAGGAAATTCATCACCAGATCGCCCACCTGTAACGTGGATTGCTCATTGGGCGCACGCTGGCGGCGTACCAAAACCTCGACACGCGCCATAAGCTCGGAAAACGCAAAAGGTTTCACCAGGTAGTCATCGCCGCCCGCCTTGAGGCCTTTTACCCGTTCGTCCACCTGATGCAGCGCGCTGAGAATAAGGATAGGCGTCGTATTGCCGGAGGCACGGAGCGTCTGGATGATCGTAAGGCCGTCAAGCTTGGGAAGCATCCGGTCAACAATAAGGACTTCATACTCATTCTCAACGGCGTTGAATAACCCTGCGCTACCGTCAGCAATGTGGTTAACCTGGTGTCCGGCCTCCAGCAGGCCTTTTACGATAAACGAGGCGGCATCGTGGTCGTCTTCAATAAGCAGTACGCGCATAATACAGTGATTAGTTGCCAGTAGTTGGTGAACAGATATATAACTTTTTCTAGAGTAAACAAAGCTAAATGGAAAGCGTATCATGAAAACAGCGATTGTAACCGGGGCGTCACGAGGGATCGGGGCGGCAACGGCCAAACTCCTGGCGGGACAAGGCTATCAGGTGGCGGTGAATTACGGCAAAAGCCGTGAAGAAGCGGACAAGGTGGTGGCGGATATTGCCAGACACGGCGGCAAAGCCATAGCGGTACAGGCGGATATGGGCGTGGAGGATGATGTTCTCCGCCTGTTTGAGGTGGTGTCGAAAGAACTGGGGCCGGTGAAGGCGCTGGTCAATAATGCGGCCATCAATCCTTCCTGTCTGGTGGAAGAAACTGATTATGCCATGCTCGCAGCGGTCTTTTGCGTTAACGTGTTAGGGGCTATTGTTGCCTGTCGCGAGGCGGTGAAAATCATGAAGGCAAACGGCGGCGGCGCTATCGTCAACGTTTCTTCGGAAGCGGCGCGTTTTGGCGGTAATAAGATGAGCCATTATGCGGCGTCTAAGGCGGCAATAAATACGTTCAGCATCGGGTTTGCCCGCGAGGCGGCAGCGCATAATATCCGGGTGAATATCGTCAGCCCAGGCATTATTGATACGGACGCGCATGCGGGCGCAACTCCGGAAAGGCTTGCCGCTCTGAAATCTTCCCTGCCTACAGGGCGTATGGGAAAGCCGGAGGAAGTGGCGGAAACCATCGCCTGGTTGCTTTCCGGTGCGGCGTCCTATGTCTCCGGTTCTGTGGTGAGCGTGGCCGGAGCGCGTTAAGGCGCTATTTCGGGGGTGGTTTGGGCCATATCCGTAAACCATGTGCTGCCGATAGAAGACAAAATAATAAGGGCAATGGCAAAACACTGAAGGAAGGTTAAATGTTCATTCAGGAATAGGGCTCCCGATAACGTTGCGATAGCTGGCTCAAGGCTCATTAATATACTGAAGGTGTGGGCAGGGAGGTTGCCTAATGCGATCATTTCCAGTGAACAGGGAATAGAACTGGCTAATACGGCAACCAGGAACACAAGCGGTAAAATGGCAGGCGCAAAAATGGCGCTGCCCGCCTGGATGACTCCAATAGGAAAGGTAACCATGCTGCCTACGCACATGCCAAGCGTGACTGCAGTGCCGCTATGCACCGCTTTGCTGGTCTTTTTGCCGAATACAATGTAAAGCGCCCAGCACAGGGCGGCGCAAAAAGCATACAGAATGCCAAGCGGATCAAGTCGTTCGTTAAAACTGGTGATGGGAAGCAACAGCAAAATACCGGGTACTGCGGTTATCACCCAGATAAAATCCCTTGGACGTTTTGATGCGAGTAATGCGATAGCCAGCGGGCCGGTGAATTCCAGCGCAACCGCGATGCCAAGCGGGATACGCGCTATGGCAAGATAAAACAGCAGGTTCATGCAGCCGAGCGATATACCGTAGAAAATGATCGACTTCCATTCCTTGCGTGCAGGCCAGTTGCGCCAGGGGCGCCAGGTTATGAATAATATAATGAATGCGAATAAAAGCCTGAACGAGGTAATGCCTTGTGGACTAAGACTTTGGAAAAGATGTTTAGCAAGCGCCGCACCCGCCTGAACAGATACCATGGCGGCGATGATTGCAAGTACGGCCTGCACGCGGGTATTGGAAAGGATTTTAGACATATGCATCAGATATGCAACTCCGTCACTACCGGCACATGGTCGGAGGGGCTGGCGAAGTTGCGCGCCTCGCGCATGATGAGAGAGGATTTTAGGCTGGGCAGCAGGTTGGGGGTAATCCATATATGATCTAGCCTTCTTCCGCGGTTGGATTTTTCCCAGTCCCGGTTACGGTAGCTCCACCAGCTATAGAGTTTTTCCGAATGGGGAACGAAATGCCGGGAAGTATCTATCCAGCCCAGCGTGCGGCGGAACTTTTCCATGGCTTCGGTTTCCACGGGAGTATGGCTCACTACGGTCAGTAATTGCTTATGCGACCAGACATCATGCTCCAGCGGCGCGATATTCAAATCCCCCAGCATGATGACGGGCTGGCCTTTCTTGCGTATACCCTCTGCCCATGCAGTCATCGCAGCGCAGAAACGCAATTTCTGATCGAATTTTTCATTGAGCGTGCGATCAGGAATATCGCCGCCGGCGGGAACATAGAAGTTATGGATCTCAACGCCGTTCTTCAATTTTGCGCGGATATGCCGTTTGTGATCGATGCCAAGCAGATCCATGCTGTCCACATCGTAAAGCGGCATACGCGATAAAATCGCCACCCCGTTATAGCTTTTTTGCCCGTTGAAATAAATATGTTCAAAGCCCAGCTTGCGGACATCTTGTTCTGGAAAAAGATGGTTTTCCACCTTGGTTTCCTGTAAGCACAATATATCAGGATTTGCCTGTTTCACTACCTGTTCAATCTCGTCCAGGCGGATGCGGATAGAATTTATGTTATAGGTGGCAATGATCATAGAAATTTAGGTAAGAATAGTACGTTGCATTGGACTATGGATATTATAAAAACAGAGAATGGGCAATGCCATTGCTGTTCTGTGAAGTATTTTACTATATAGAGTATCAGCTCCCCTGCCGGAGCTGATAGGCTACACTAAGAGATTTAACACCGAATCAGCTTTTTACAAAGCCATCTAAACCAGCATGTCTTGTTTTTTAAAGCCGATGCTGCTTTCTTCAGTGCTGCGTTTACGGTATTTAGCTCTGTTTTAATTACACTTCTCTCAGCTTTTTGCGCTTTGGTTAATTTTGCTTGAAGTCTTTCTTTCCTCCGCCGAAGCGGAGTTAACGCACTCCCCATTTGAGCGGCATTTGCAAGTAAATACCCCTCCAATGTCGCTCCTTCGGGTGGATTTTCTTTAATTGCTGCTCGTTCAGCTATCAGGCGTTCGAGCATGGCAATTTCTTGCTCTAAAGGTGTCAGTTTTGATGGCGTTTCTTCCATCCTCTGTGAATCCTTTCTTTTATCTATAAGTACTGCATTCGCAGCCAAATGCCCGATATCCTTTTGGTTATATAACCAAGGCAGGGAAGAATATCAGGCACAGACTTCGGCACCACTATAGCCACAATCAAGCATGGCATAAATCCAAGATTTATGAACTTTTTGTGACAGTTGAACGATTTAGTGCTAACGTGCCTGAATATGAGCGGAACATTCATCACATTCGAAGGTGGCGAGGGCAGCGGCAAGACCACCCAGATTAATTTGTTGGAAAAATATTTATGTGATTCCGGAAGAAAATGCCTGCTGACGCGCGAGCCGGGAGGAAGCGCGGGCGGTGATGCAATCCGGCAGTTATTGCTGACCGGCGCAGCGGATAAATGGCATCCCGTTTCTGAGACCTTGTTGTTTCAAGCAGCGCGCGTGGAGCATGTGGAAACGCTGATAAAACCGGCTTTGGCGCGTGGTGAGATCGTATTATGCGATCGGTTTTTGGATTCTACTCTTGTCTATCAGGGGATCAGCAAGGGATTGGGAATGGAATATGTTCGCCAGTTATACCGGTTGACGCTCGGTAATTTTATGCCGGATTTTACCATTATTCTTGATATTGATCCCCAAATCGGAGTGAGCAGGGCTAAGAGGCGGTCGGGAAATGAAACGCGCTTTGAACATATGGAGATGGAGTTTCACCGAAAAGTACGGGAGGGATTTCTTGCGCTCGCGGTGGTTAATCCAGGGCGTTATATCGTTATTAATGCGAATCAATCCTTGGAAGAGGTTTCCCTTGCAGTCCGGCGAATCTTTGCTCTATAGTGCCTCATGGCTGGCGGCGGGCGGCGCCTCTGCGAAGCCGGTCAGGTCCGAGAGGAAGCAGCCGTAGCAGTTAAAGCGCCGGGTCGCCGTCAGTCACAAAAATGGTGTCTAATTCTACTGCGGCTAGCATCTGGATTGCGGATGTATTGAAAAATATACTCATGTACTCTCTGTACACTCCGTCATTTTTCAATACATCCGCTTCCCATCTGCTTTGCTGCAGCGAATTATCCAGCCATTTTTGCCTTGCAACGTGCAACCTGAAACTTGCAACTGATGGAATACCGCGTTCTTGCCCGTAAATATCGTCCCCAGACCTTTGCCGATTTGATTGGACAGGAGGTGCTGGTGCGGACGCTCAGTAACGCCTTTGCCACCGGGCGCATCGCTCATGCCTTTCTGCTTACCGGCATTCGTGGCATCGGCAAGACAACGACAGCGCGTATTATTGCAAGGGCGCTCAACTGTGTCGGTGCAGACGGGCAGGGCAGCGCGACGATTAGCCCGTGCGGCATATGCACGCATTGCACGGCGATAGCGGAAAGCCGGCATATGGATGTGCTGGAGATGGACGCCGCCAGTAATACCAGTGTGGACGGTATTCGCGATCTTATCAATACGGTGCAATATCTCCCGAGTTCGGCGCGGGTAAAAGTCTATATTATCGACGAAGTGCACATGCTTTCCAACAGCGCGTTCAATGCGCTGCTCAAAACGCTGGAAGAGCCGCCGCCGCATGTAAAATTCATTTTTGCTACGACGGAAATCCGCAAGATTCCAGTCACCATCTTGTCGCGCTGCCAGAAGTTTGAGCTGAAGCGTATTGAAACGCAAACTCTGGCGAAGCATCTGGGGAATGTGCTTGCGAAGGAGAATGTCAAGGCGGAAGAAGAGGCCTTGGCGCTGATTGCCGATGCTGCCGAAGGCTCGGCGCGCGACTCCCTTTCGCTCCTCGATCAGGCTATTGCGCATAATGCGGGGGAGGACGGAGTAATACGTGGGTTAGCGGTGCGTGACATGCTGGGCATGAACGATAAGTCGCAGCTGTTTAAAATGTTAGAAAAATGTTGCTCCGGCGATATCCGCGAATCGCTTGCCGAGTTCCGCAACCTTTATGCAGCGGGTGCGGATCCTGCGATTATGCTGCAGGATTTGCTGGCGCTGATGCATTTCATCACGCGGGTAAAAATCACGCCAGCGGCGGCAGATGATGTCGCGTTTTCAGAGCCGGAGCGTACATTTGCGGAAACTCTGGCGCAGAAGCTTGCCATGAGCACCCTGACGCGTTTCTGGCAGATGCTGCTGAAGGGGCTGCAGGAAACCCGCATTGCTCCTGATCCGGCTGCCAGCGCTGAAATGACGCTTATCCGCATCGCGCATAGCGCGGATTTGCCCTCGCCTGCGGATATTATACGGGGCTTGAGAAAAAATACAGCAGCGCCGCCGTCTGGCAATGGAGAGAGCACCACGCCGCCGCCACGTGCGCCGGTCGCCTTGATTACTACCCAGCAGGTTGTTCCCCAGCCGGTCGTGCAACACCAGCATGAGCAGGCCGTGGTTATAAACACATTTGCCGATGCGGTGGAATTGTTCAATGCCCGCAGAGAGCCTTTGCTGCATAATTATCTGATGCGTGAAGTCCGGCTGGTAAATTTCCAACAGGGAAGATTGGAACTGAATATTTGCGGGGAAGTGCCGCTTGATTTTGCCGGGCGTGTTGGTAAAAATTTAAGTGACTGGACGGGAACGCGCTGGGTGGTTATCCTATCGCGGGAACAGGGGGAAGTACCTTTGCAGGTTCAGTACGAAGAAAAAGCGGCAAAAGAGCGGGAAGCAATAAAATCACATCCGCTGGTGGCGAAAGTGCTCGAAACCTTTCCTGGTGCGGAAGTGGTAAGAATTATTAATAATGGAGTATCGGCGTGAACATACAGAAAATGATGAAACAGGCGCAGGAAATGCAGAATAAGATTGCTGCGATGCAGGCAAAGCTGGAGGAAGAGGAAAGCGAAGGCAGCTCTGGCGGTGGCATGGTGGTGGTCACGCTTTCGGGTAAAGGGTTGGTCAAAAAGCTCAGCATCGATAAGAGTCTGATAGACCCGAACGAGAAGGAAATGCTGGAAGATCTTATCATTGCGGCTTTTAATGACGCTAAGAATAAGATAGATACTCATGTCAGCGAGCAAATGGCAAAGATGACCAGCGGAATGGGGTTGCCTGCAGGCATGAAGCTGCCTTTTTAGCAATATAAGGAATGGCTATGGGACATTACAGTTCTGATGATGAAGCCTATTTTGATAAGGAACAGCAGGCGCATGACGATCTGGTTATTGATCATGCGGTGGAAGCTGCCGCAAAAGGGGAGAATGTCGAGCAATTGCTAGAGATCATGCTGGTGTCCATCCCCGCCAACCGAAGAAATGCGGTGAAAGCCAAATTCATCGCCGCCCTGAAGAAGCGCGGGCTGAGAGCGCCGTCTAAGGATGCGGATATTCCGTCACGCAAGACGCTGGATCGTCTTCGCAATGCGCTTACCATTACGGCAAAAGAGGCATATAACCGTGTCCTTGCGCTGGTAGCAGCCCGCCCGGATGTTGCTGCCAGAATCAAGCAGGCAGGCGAGATATTGGCCAAGAATGGCGTCACCGCTGAAAAAATCCAGATGATAAGGGAGTCCGAGCTGGGAACAATTTCACATAATGCGCCGGGTGTGTCCCAATCTTTCCGTGATACGGGACAGGGGCGCGGTAACTGATATCGGGTAGAGTATGAAAGTATTTTTAAGTTGGTCAGGCCATCGAAGCCATAAAATGGCGCTGATTCTCAGGGATTGGTTGCCGGATGTATTACAGTCGATTGTCCCTTACGTTTCATCGGAGGATATAGATAAAGGAAAGAGTTGGGAAGCTGAAATTGCCAAAGAGTTAGACTGCTCGAATTATGGTATTTTGTGCCTGACAAAGGAAAACATAAACGAACCCTGGATTAATTTTGAAGCCGGGGCATTATCAAAACAAATAGGAAAATCCTTCGTGAGTCCTTTCCTCCTTAACGTAGGGCGTTCAGAAGTAAGTGAGCCAGTACAGAGATTTCAATCGACTATATTTGATAAGGCAGACGTCAGAAAACTAATCGCTTCCCTTAACAAATCTTGTGTCCCAGCTTTGTCAGAAGACAGAGTAAACAAAATGTTTTCTCTTCTTTATCCCCGCTTAGAAGAAGAACTGAAATCATTACTGCAGATGAACAAGGGAACAGGCATGGATGAGAAAGCCATGCTTAAAACCGAAAAGCAGGTTGCAGAGCAGGAAAAGATAGAAATTGATAGAGAGGCAAAGGCGGCGCATGCAAAAATGGTGCAGGACCATCATGATTTGAAAATGCAATTTACTGCATTCGTTAAACTGACAGAAGAAAATAATAGCTTGAAAACGCGTCTTGAGAAACTCGAAAAGGAGAGCGCAATGGAAGCCTGTAAAGAACCATCACTTAAAGTATTATTAGGCTCATTCAGTGCGGATCTCAAGAGGCCACACACAGAAGATGTCATAAAACCATAACCGTGTAACTCATATGAAAATGCAATCCATGGAATCACTTGCGGACCTCTCTCAAAAAAATGCGGATTTGAGAAGGCAGCTTACCGAACTGTCAACGAAGATAGCGCAAGGGGATGATTATACTATTCCGTTGTCTGCTTCCTTATCCGATTTGGCACTTTCTGTATCTGACAAGGAAGAGTCGCTTACTCGTCGATATAAGAGAAAAAATCTATTTAATAAGGAACTGGTATTTGAATTTACTAGAGATCCTGGACTTTTACATCAGTATTATCAAATCCGTAGCAATGAATATAAGGCTTTTCATGGAGAAGCGTATGAGACTACAGAAAATGAATATGATCGATCCGCGCATATTATGGTGGCGAGAATCGGGAATTTTTGCGTAGGCGGGGTGCGTATCAACACCAAAACCCCACGCAATAATGGTTTGTTGCCTATGGAAAAAGCCGCAGATTTTAGGATTGAAGAATATTTTCCGGAATTACGCCATCAGCAGGTTGCCTATGGAGAAGTAGGAGACTGGGTGCTTTTGCCCGAATTCAGGGGAGGTCAAATCTCTGACGAAATGACAAGAAGAATATTTGAAAAGGCCTCTGCATTAAATATAGAAATGTTATTTGTCCTTACGTCGCCTTTGCAGGCCCGCTTATACAAGCAGGTTTGCATTGCGATAGGCTTAAAAGATACAATCATACATTATGATATAGCGCTGTCAGGTTATCCTGCGGAAGGAGATAAAAGCTATCTTCTCAGTGTGGCGCTTGCAAAAAATGCTACAGACCGGCGTGATGATGTATCCAGCCATCACAAACAGAGAATATTGGATGAAGTCCTGTAAATTACATAGCATTTGCGAGTTATATAGCTATAAAAAGTGACGGTACACGAGTACAAAAGATTTTTTGCGTCTGTGGAATTTGGAAAGAAATTTAATGAACGCAATGCAATGCCGCAAGTTAAGGTTATTTTATGCGAATAAGCGTGGATTCTGGTCGCTGATATTGCTGGCGGTGCTATTTTTTATAAGCCTGTTCGCTGAATTTATCGCTAATGATAAGCCGGTTGTGCTGAAGTATCATGGGGCATATTATTTTCCTATTTTCCGATTCTATCCTGAAACCACCTTCGGCGGCGACTTCCAGACGGAGGCGGATTACCGCGATGCCCATATTGTCCAGAAGATCGCTGCCGATGGCTGGATGATCTGGCCGCTGATACGCTATAGCTATATGACCATCAACTATGATGCGGTCCCGGCGCCGATGCATCCTACGCCTGATAACCTGCTTGGTACGGACGATCAGGGACGCGACGTACTGGCGCGGCTTATTTACGGTTTCCGCATTTCTATGCTGTTTGGCATGGCGCTTACTTTCATAAGCTCCATCATCGGTATCACCGCGGGCGCAGTGCAGGGCTATTTCGGTGGCCTGACCGATCTGCTATTCCAGCGTTTCATGGAAATATGGGGGGGGCTGCCGGAAATCTACCTCCTGATTATTCTTGCCAGCATTGTGGAGCCGAACATCTGGTGGCTACTCGGCCTGATGGTGCTGTTTTCCTGGATGGCGCTGGTGCATCTCGTGCGCGCCGAATTCCTGCGGGTGCGCAATTTCGATTATGTCCGCGCCGCACGTGCACTGGGAGTAAGCGAATGGAAAATAATTACCCGTCATGTATTACCCAATGCGCTGATTTCTACTATCACTTTTATTCCTTTTATCATGAACGGTTCGATTGTAACGCTGACATCGCTGGATTTCCTGGGCTTCGGATTGCCGCCGGGATCTCCCTCGCTCGGGGAACTACTGGCGCAGGGAAAGGGCAATCCGCAGGCGCATTGGCTCGGCTTTACCGGTTTTATTACGCTTGCGGGGATGCTGAGTTTGCTGGTGTTTATCGGCGAAGCGGTGCGTAATGCATTCGATCCCAGAAAGAATGCGGTGTAGCATGAGTATTATTTCCGTAAAGAACCTCTCGTTGCTTGCCGGCGAAAAAACACTGGTGAAAAAAGTTTCATTTGATGTCAATGAAGGAGAAATATTGGCCCTGGTTGGCGAAAGCGGCTCAGGTAAGACCTTAACCGCGCTTTCCATCATGGATTTATTGCCGGCTGGGGTGCGCCGGAAGCCAGACACGGAAAGCCAGAAACTCATCTGTGGAAAACAGGCAGGGATGATTTTCCAGGAACCCATGACATCCCTCAACCCGCTCCATACTATCGGTAAACAGGTTGGTGAAGCGATACGTATTCATCAGAAAAATGCAGGCAAGGCGGAAGTCAGAAGTAAGGTGCTGGAGCTGCTGGATTCTGTCGGGCTTGGCAGTTTTAAAACTCGCCTTGATGCGTATCCCCACCAGCTTTCCGGCGGCGAGCGCCAGCGCGTCATGATTGCGATGGCAATCGCCAATGATCCTGCGTTGCTTATCGCCGATGAGCCGACCACAGCGCTTGATGTGACGATTCAGGCACAGATTCTGGCATTGCTTACCTCATTGCGGGATCAGCATGGCATGTCGGTTTTGCTGATTACCCATGATTTAACGATTGTCCGTAAAGTGGCTGATCGGGTGGCAATCCTGTCGCAGGGAAGCCTTGTGGAAATGGGAACGGTAGAGGATATTTTTTTACGTCCTCTTCATCCCTATACGAAGCAACTGCTGGCTGCCGAACCAAGGAGCGCGCCGTTGCCTGCGCCTGCTGGCTTGAGGAAGGTGATGGAATGCCGGAATGTATCGGTGGCATTGGCGACAGGCAGCAATGTGCTTGCCTGGAAAAAACAGTATGACACTATTCTTGAAAATATAGCGATATCCGTGCGGGAAGGCACGACGCTTGGCATTGTCGGCGAATCCGGTTCCGGCAAAACCACTTTGGCGCTGGCATTGCTGCGGCTGGTGAAAAGCAGCGGCGAGATTGTTTTTGACGATGAGCGCATAGACACGCTTTCCGGCAAGAATCTGCGCAAGAAACGCCGGAATATGCAGATAGTATTCCAGGATCCCTATTCCAGCCTCAATCCTCGCATGATCATAGGCGATATTATTCGCGAAGGGCTGGATGTGCATGAAGCCAGTTCCACGTTTAAGGAACGTGAAGAAAAAGTCGATGCGATATTGCTCGAAGTTGGATTATCACCGGAGATGAAGGTACGTTACCCGCATGAGTTTTCCGGTGGACAAAGGCAGCGTATTTGTATCGCGCGCGTGCTGATACTCAAGCCAAAGCTTATTATTCTCGATGAGCCAACTTCGGCGCTTGATATTTCCGTACAGGCGCAGATACTGGATTTGCTCGCCGGATTACAGGATAAATACAGGCTTTCCTATATTTTTATCAGCCACGATCTACGCACCATACGCGCCCTGAGCCATCAGATCGTGGTGTTACAAAAAGGTAAAATAGTAGAAAGCGGTATGGCTTCTGAAATTTTTACGCATCCGAAAGAAAACTATACGCGCGCGTTGCTCACAGCGGCTTTATAGTCCCCCAGTTTTGGATAAGCGTTGCTCAAAGATCAGCTGATGGCTTAATGGAGAAAGCTGCGAATGCAGCGATATACTCACTTGCCCAAATTCCAATACCTATCCGTCATTCCGGCGAAAGCCGGAATCTCAGGCTTTCTCCATGAGATACCGCTGTCAAGCAGCGGTATGACGATCTCTTTTTATTTAGGAGAATGAGTATAGGTGAGCGATGAGGTTTTCGCAAGAGATGCATTGGCTTGAGACACGATTGTTTTTAGCGTTTTCGGCCTTTGTCAAAGGCTGTTTTGCAGTTTTTTGGCATGGCGGTATTGTATGAGCAACGGCTCTACATCCCTACTCGGATGTCAGTAGATATACTTAACATCAAGGCCTAACTTCTCAGTAACAATTCTTCCGCATATGTATTAAATGCTGAACCCAAAATCCAGGCTGCTATACATCTCATTTCTGGCAGCGAGGGTGGCAAGGGTGGCAACAATACCGAATACGGAGAAATTGCAGTTGGGAATCTTGACTTTTTCCTTTACCTCTTTGCCACACTCGTCTTCGTCGCACATGCCAACAAAGCGCATTCCTGTGGCATTGAGGTTGGAAAAGGCATCGCGTTCCGTATTGATGCGATAGGCCCCGCCGACGGGAATACCATCTACAAGATACATCATTGCCTCGGCAGGAGAGCCTTCCACGACATCAATGGTCGGGATACCTTCCTGCACAATCACTTCGGTATTCTGCGTGCCCTCCTTGATCACATCCATTTTATTACGCGCTTTTTTGTTTAATTCCTGCAGTTCTTCCGCGCTTTTTACTGTCATAATACCCATGCCGTAGGTGCCGCTATCTGCCTTTATGAACACGTAAGGCGCATCTTTTATTCCGTGCTCCTCATATTTATTGCGGACGGCATGCAATACCTTCTCTACGCCCAGCATCACGCATTCTATGCCTTTTTGCTCGCGGAAATTGACGATGCCGCAACGGTGTGAAACTGCCGAAATAAGCCACGGATCAAAGCCGAGCTCCCCCGCAAACTCACGTGCTAGGGCATAGTAGGCCCGGAAATGCTCACTCTTGCGGCGCGTATACCAGCCCATGCTATAGGGCGGATCCACCGGCTGATGGATATGTTGAAGTACTTCCGGCGCGCCGGAAGTACAATCATTATTGAGAATAATTACATCAGGCGTAAAACCGTCACGTGTCTTAAGGATGTTCCCTTCGCGGGTCAGGGGATATTGAATAACCGTTTTGCCGCCGCTGGATTGTGAGGATAACGGCTCCTCTATTGCGGTTAGACTGCCAATTCTGACTTCAGCGTCACACTGGGCGATAAGGTTGCTGAGAATCGCCAAATTTTCCAGGTAGAAAAGATTGCGGGTATGGTTCTCGGGAATAATCAGAATGCGTTTTGGCCTTGGCTGTATCGCGTCAAAGCGATCGCGCATCATGGTGACAGCACGCTTGCGGGCAGCCTCGGAAAGATTGTTAAAGCCCGCCGGGAACAGGTTGGTATCTACCGGCACAAGCTTTCTACCGGAATGGCGCAAATCCACGGAGCTATAAAAGAATGGTGGTTTTGCGGTGCGCTTGGCATGCAGCCAGCTTTCTATATCCGTGCGCCGGTTTTTTAATAATGTGTCCAGCCGATTGATGATTTCTGACATGAAGGCTCCTTTAGTGGAGTATTACTATCTAGCTTTTTATTAATTATCTATGAAAAATCCGGTTTTTTATCCCAGTCGCCAAGCCATGCCTGTGTGAGTGTCAGGGCGGCGATGGCGGCAGTATCGGCACGCAGGATACGCGGCCCCATGCACATGCCTGCCGCAAAACCGGCATGGCGTAATAGATCACGCTCTTTTTCAGAGAATCCGCCTTCCGGACCAATTAATACGGCATATTTTGTAGCAGGCAGGGCAGATGGCAATGTTTTTGCGTTCTGGCCGCTGCCGGATTCGTCACAGTGCAGAATCATCCTGTTTTTATCCCAATTACCGAGCATATCGGTAAAGGAAGTCAGAGAGTCAATTACAGGGATATCCATACGCTCGCACTGCTCGGCAGCTTCTATGGCGATGGTAGTGAGACGCTCCTCATTGATACGCCTTGCCACGGTAAACTCAGTAAGTACAGGAATAAAACGGGAAATGCCAAGCTCGGTTGCTTTTTCCACGACAAATTCGGTTTTGCCGCCACGGAGCGGTGCGGCCAGCAGCCAGATATCCGGCACAGATTGTTGTATCCGCAATGCTCGATGTAGCGTTACGGTAATATTTTTTTTATGAAGCAACGTGATTTCCGCCAGCCATACACCGTCATGGCCGTTGAACACTTGTATAGTGTCTCCAGTTTTCTGGCGTAAAACATGGATAAGATAATGCGTCTGCTTTTCATCCAGCGCAATGGCCGCACCACCTGTCAGAGACTGCGTGATGTACAGGCGTGCGGACATTGGCTATGGATACCGAATAGTATTAAGCGGCTGCCTTATATTCCACTTCTTCCGTCTTGAGCGCTTTCTGGTAGGATGGAAGGGCAATCACCTTGCGGAACAGATCTTTGGTTTTCTGCCCGATTTTAATTCCCTGGAAGTAGCTGGACCAGTTGGCGATGACCGTCAACAGAATATCTGCGGCAGTCAGTTGCTGCCCGGCGATGTAGGGAGACTTCTCCAGCCTTTGCTCTACCTCTTCCCAATGCTTGTTAATGTGCTGGATGGTGAAATCGAGTACTTTCTTCTGGGTTTCACCTTCAAAATTCTTGAGGGCAAAGAATCCGCGGGCATAGGCCGGGTGTAGGGTAGCATTGGCGAACATGAGCCATTCAAGCGCCGTTGCGCGTTCCTTGCCGGAATCCGGCAGAAGCGAATTGGAATGTTTCTGCAGCAGGTGCAGTATAACGGCTGCGCCTTCACGGATGACATGGCCGTCATCCACCAGGGTGGGCACCTGGCTACGCGGATTAATTTTCAGCAACTCTTTTTTTGCATCGCTATGCGGATCACCGACATTGACCAACGTAACGGATTGGCCCAGCTCATTGAGAAGGACATGGATAGCCATGGAACAGGCACCGGGCATATAATAGAGCTTATACATGATAGAGAATCTCCATTGGTTGTTACAACTAATTGTATCGCAGCATCCAATATTAGAAGTGTTATAATGAGAAGTCGAGAGGATTATGTTTTGCCTACGGTACTAAACAATATTACGGAGCAACTTTCCTGCCGCTCTTGACACTGAACGTAGTATTGTCCTTCAGGGTAAACACACCATCAGGCGCGGTGTTTTTGCTGCCGTCGGTATTCGTAAGGGTTACGGTGCCCTCGCTGCCGATTTCAATTCGGGTGCCATCCTTAAGCTCACCTGCGATTGGCTTATCCGCCTCTCCCGCTTTTGCCTGTGCAGTCGGCACGACAACGGAGGGCGTAGGAATGGGTGGGGCGACGACAGGAGTAATAATGGAAGGATCAGGAACCAGCGCGGGTTTATCTTCCGCATATGCGCAAAAGCCTGTCATGCTCAGGACTGCGGTTGCCAAAAGAAAATGCTTTTGCATACCCCCTCAAATTGATACCACATTAAATAATGTGCAGACTTTTATTATTATGTATTCTTTTTGCATTCTCTGTACAAGCGGATGATGATTTATTATCCGTTGCCCGGATAATAAATGGGAAGTCGTTTGTTGCCACATCGGGGGATACGGTGCGCCTCGCCAGCATTGAAGCCCCGAATGTAAAGGAAGAAGATACCCCAACACGCCATGGCCGCCCAGGCGAGCCGCTAGGAGAGGAAGCCGGTCAGGCGCTCTCAGCACTGATTGCAGGCAGAAAAGTCCGCATCGACTATAATCCCGGCAAACGCGATCGCCATAACCGGCTGCTCGGCCAGGTGTACGACGATAAAGGCGTATGGATACAAGGTGAAATGCTGAGGCACGGCTTTGCCATGGTCTATAGCTTCAGCGATGATTCGCATGATATCATAGAGAAAATGCTGGCCGCTGAAAGAGAAGCGCGCAGTCAAAAGCTCGGCATATGGGGCGATCCGTACTACCGCGTTATCACGCCGGAGGAAGTGCGTGAGTTCATCAACCGCTTCAAGTTAGTAGAGGGCAGGGTAGCAAACGTGCATGAATATCACGGGAACATTTATATAAACTTTAATGCGCACTGGAAAGGCAATTTTGCCGTTTTCATATCGCACAAGCATGTCGACGCTTTTGCAAACGCGCATCTCTCTTCATTGGAAGGCAAAACCATACGTGTGCGGGGATGGATAAATTTCCATAATGCTCCCATGATTGAGCTCACGCATGTTGAACAGATAGAAAATCTATTCAACCCGAATAATTCCAAATAGCCTAAATTACAGGCAAAAAAGCACCTAATCTAGGGAATAATTCCCGCTTTTTATCCCGTGCCAAGCATGATTTTTCGAGAAGTATTAACAAAAAATTAACCTTTGGCTATAATGTTCTTCTGAATTTACTGAATTTATGTCTCTGTGTCATAAACCCGCAAAGAAAGCTTCATAAACACTTCACGCGAAGGAGGAATGTATCATGGTAATTTTACAAACATCAATTTTATCTTTTAACCGCCTGTGTGAAGCATATGTTAAAGGCATTAAATACACTGGTACTCGCATCTACCATAACCGCGATGGTTCTAGCTTCAGCTGCAGGCGCGGTGGCGGAAAATCGGAATTGCTTGCATTATGAAAATTCTTCGCTAGGATGCACTGCCCCATCTATCAGGGAGTCAAAAGATATGTTGAAAACATTACTACATAATAATAATCTCCGCCGGTTCTGGCTGGTTTCTGTACTGACGGTGGCTGTTATCGACTCGTCGATAATTTTTACCGTAGGCGCTAAACTGGAGAGGACCGTCTCTCCTTTGGTAGTCGCCTCATCGCAAGATACATTGGATGCGGAAGCCTTGCTGGAACAGTCTGACGACAGTTCGCTGATCAATCCGTATGTCATTTTTCACAGCAGGAAAAGTGGAACGCAGTTGCATGATCTGAACGGCAGCCACTGGCAGGCCGGGCTTAACGCGTTTCATAAATCCGATATGCAGGTTGCCGTGCAGAATTTCCGCGCGATTCTAGACGATAATGAGGGATTATCATCCTCAGATCGAGCTGCTGCGGCCTTCTGGACATACCGTGCCCTGTCTGCCACCGGCGATAAGAAAACTGCAAAATACTATCTTGATCTGGCCGCAGACGAAACTCCTGGTTTTTACAGCATCATGGCGCGTCATATCAGCGGCAAGGACGTCATAGCGCCGCATATGCAGATGAATATGGCACTTGCCTATGCCACTCGTAAATCGAGCCGGACGCTTTATCCTATGCCGAACTGGACTCCCTCCTCGGGCTACCAAGTGGAGCAGGCGCTGCTTTTTGCCATCATGCGCCAGGAATCGCGCTTTGATCCCAATGCAGAAAGCTCCATGGGTGCCCAGGGCGTCATGCAGCTTATGCCGGATACGGCGCACGCCATGGCGCGTAATATAAAACTATCCGGTTCGATGGGTGAGCCGGCTGTAAGCATGGCGCTTGGCCAGCAATATATTATGCACCTCATGGAAATCAATTCCATCGGCAATAACCTCGTGTATCTGCTGGCTGCGTACAATGCTGGACCAAGCATGCTGGGAAAATGGCAAAACAATATTGCCTATAAAGATGATCCCTTGCTGTTCATTGAATCCATTCCCTATCGCCCGACCCGTGATTATGTGATTAATGTTATCAGCAATTATTGGGTATATTCGCAATTGTTCGGTAGCACAAATTCTTCACTAGCCATGATTTCACAGGGGAAATGGCCGCTTTATGCCGGCATGACGGGACAGGTGGCTTCCGTAAAAACCGCGCGGCTGGATTAAGTGCTGCATGCAGAATCTTTTGTAACAGCGTCTCATAGTGTCCTCCAAATTCCTGGATTTCAACAGTGAGCGGCATTACTCTGGCATTGTTGCCGGTATTGATGAAGCCGGACGCGGTCCTCTGGCCGGGCCGGTGGTCGCAGCGGCAGTGATTCTTGACAGGATTCGTTTTTCCGAAGCGCCTTCCGGCATCTGTGATTCCAAGTTATTAAATCGTACTGCGCGTGAATCCATGTATGAAATTATCCTAACCCAAGGCATCGTAGGGGTAGGGATTTGCAGCGTCGAAGAGATTGATCAGTATAACATATTAGGCGCAACCAAACGCGCTATGCGCAAGGCATATGACGCATTGTCCCCAAAGCCGGATATCGTTCTTGTAGACGGAAACCAGTTGCCAGACCTTCCATGCAAAATGCAGGCAGTAGTAGACGGCGATGCGCTTTGTGTCTCCATTGCTGCCGCTTCGATCATTGCCAAGGTCACCCGCGACCGGATAATGCTGGATCTGGCCAAAGAGTTTTCGCACTATGGCTGGGAGCGTAACGCCGGTTATGGCACGCGCGCACATATGGAAGCGCTTGCGCGGCATGGCGTGACCGTGCACCATCGCCGTAGCTTTGCCCCGGTACGTAATATTATAGAAGCGATGAAGGAATATAATGCTAAATAAAACAAGCTATATGGATTCTTCAAAAGGATAAAGCTCTGCTTCTTCTCTGCCTATACGATGGCGTAGCTGACTGAAAATAGCCTGGGTTTCCTTGGTAAAGTCCTCTGCATACTCTCGTATTTTCTCTACGGATTCCCATTTTTCTGCATAGGCACTAAAGGCAGAGGCAATATGCCCCATCTCTTCCATGAATTCCTGCGTTATATGTTTTACGCTGGAAGAACCACGTTTTATTAGCATGGGATAGAACCCTCTTTCTTCTATTCCTAGATGAATTATCAAATCACGTGTCAACGCAGAAAGAACAAATTTTATCTCTTCTGCCTTTTGCATATCAGAAGATAAATGCATTTCTATTTTTTCTATAAGTAATAATATTTGTCGGTGCTGTTCCCGCAGGCTATCGGTGATCGGTGTTTTACTGTTTTGCATGTTCCTCTTATATAGTTTTTATCCTCATCTACAATCTTCAATTTAGAATGGATTATTTTATGCCGCGCTCTCCAGTCCTGTATTCTCCATGAGCGCCGCACGCGGCAAATAACATAGCACCTTCGTTCCCCTACCTTGGGTGGAAAATAATTCCACCCGTCCGCCGTGAAGCCCTACAAAGCTTTTTACCATGGAAAGCCCCAACCCCGCCCCGGATTTATGCGAGCTGCCACTGCTAGCGCCTTTGTGGAACTTGCTGAACAGTTCCTTCTGATCTTCTGCGGCAATACCGATGCCGTTATCATCAATTTCAAACAGAATTTCTTCCGGATTATCTTCTGTCCTGGCTGCTAATGTCACTATACCGCCGGGATTGGAATAGGTAATGGCATTGGAGAGCAGGTTAAAAATAATCTGTTTGATGCGGGTTTCATCGGCTCTCATATTGCCGATATTGCTGGGACAGCTTAAGGTGAATTGCAGGTTATTTTCACGCAGGCGTCCATTAATGAGCGACACGACCGATTGCAGCATGGCATAAATGTCGAATTCGCTGATATTCAGTTTCATATACCCGGCTTCAATGCTGGCGATGTCCAATATATCATTGATGATGCTGGTCAGGCGCTGGGTAGCTTCATGAATCCCGGTCACATATTCCTGCTGTTTTCCGGATAGCTTGCCGAAATAATTTTGCAGCAGCATTTCAGAAAAGCCGCCAATGGAAGTCAGCGGCGAACGTAATTCGTAGGATACGTTGGCAAGAAATTCGGTCTTCAGGCGATCGGCCTCGGAAAGCGCTTCGTTGCGTTCGCGCAGGGAACGCTCTAGCAGCGAGGAATCGGTGACATCAAAAAACGTGATAAGGTTGGAACCATCGGGCAAGGGCACTACAACTGAGTCGATAAGTGTTCCGTCTGTCCGTTCAATACGCTTATGCTGCATCTGTCGCGCTAGCAGATAGGCGATGAATTGCTGTCTGTATTTGCTCCAATCATCGGTAAAATGCAGTGCGCGGGTTTTATCCACCAGATCGGAAATATGGGTTTCCGCAGACAATACGGCTTTTTCAAGTTTCCATAGCTGGAGGAAACGGGGATTATACAGGCGGAGCCTCCCGTTTTCACCAAATACCACCACGCCTTCATGCAGATTATCCAGCGTGGCGCGCTGCACTGCGATAAGCGTATTATACGAACGCTCCAGGGCCAGGCGATCGGTAACGTCTTCATAGGCGAACAAGATACCGCCGAGCGCATGCGGAATTGCCAATACACGCAACGTCTTGCCATCCGGCAGGTAAAATATCTCTTCCTGAGATTCAATCAGATCGGTGAACACCTTTAACCGCTGTTGCTTAAACTGCGGGAAATTCGCCTGTTCCGGCAGCCGCCGCATCTCACGCAGCACTTCCAGCAGCTCGCCATAGGTCGGGCTGGTGTTAAGCCATGCTTCATCCACTCCCCATAAGCGTACATATGCATGGTTAAAGAACTTAAGCCGTGTATCCGCGCCAAAGACCGCCATGGCGCTGGTGATGCCCTCCAATAATTCCGACTGGGCGGCGATATGGCGCTGCAACTCTTCTTTGGCGCTTTCCAGCTCTGTCATATCCTGCGCTATCCCTACGGACATATGATCCGACTTCAGCGGAATCTCTGTGAACTGATACAGTTTCCGTGCTCCGCCAATGACAATATGACGCCGCTCGGATTTTTCTTCCCCTGCTTCAAACGCTGCGCCCGCAAGCATGCGCGCATAGAGATGCAGTTCTAGCGTTTCATGCTCTTCCTTATGCTCCACGCCCTCTTCCGCGGCAATGCTGTATGCCATATTACAATAGCGTATGGAAAAGTCCTGGTTCCTGAGCCAAATAGGAGTGGGAAGGGAATTTAATATGCTGGAAAACTGCTTTACCTCGCGCTTCAACTGACGGTTTTCCTTGAGCAGCTGTTCATGCAGTTTCTGGGGCTCCGTGATGTCCTTCAGCCAGAAAATGAGGTAAGCGGCCTTGCCCTTGGCGTCATGCGCTCCACCGATGCGGCATTCAAGCTGCCGTCCGCTCGCCGGTAGGTTCATGATAATGATAGTAGAGCTTTTATCCTGCTCGAAGCGCGTGATCGCCTGCCGAATAGATTCGCTTTGCGTTTCATCCAGTTTTCCCAGCAGTGCCGGAAAGGTTCTTTCATTCTCGCCAAGCTTCAGCATCTGGCAAAGTTGATCGGAAAACACTTCTTTTTCCGATCGCGTATTGCGCCAGTAAAACCCATAATCAATATTATCAATAATCTGCGGCAGGGAAGTGTAATATTCGTCGGATTTTTTTCGTCTGCCATAAAAGAAATGTATTGCTAATGCGCCTATTGCTGCGCCAATCACAGTTGCAAATACGGGTATGACTACATCCATAGGTTATGAATTAGCAAAAACAATATATATTAGCCAGCGATTTGGTGATATAGTAACAGGTAATTATATAAAAATTTTAAGGACGGGCATTCATGCATATTTTCCATTATGGCCGGTTATTAATTATCCTAGTTATTTTGATGGCCATGCTTGTCCCGGAATGGGCAGATGCACGTGCTGGAGGTGGCGCCAGTGTAGGCAGCAGGGGAACACGCACCTATCAGTCCAGCCCTTCCAATGCCCAACCGATACAGCGTAGCGCTATACCCCAGTCCAGCTCTGCCATGCCTGCCAATAATTCCCATCCTTTTTTAACTGGACTATTTGGCGGTATTTTGGGGATGGGGTTTGCAAATATGCTGTTTGGCGGTGGCGGTATGGGAGGCGGGCTGCTTCCGATTCTTATTTTCGGCGGATTGATTTATTTCGGTATGAAGCTGCTGCGCGCCCGCCAGTTGATGGGAGGAGGGGCGGCCAATATCTTTTCCATGAATAATGCGGCGAGTAGTTCCGCCGTATCACAACCGTTGGCCCTTACGGAAAATGATAGGGATGAATTTCAGCGATTGCTTATCACTATCCAGCAGGCGTATAATGAAGGTGATTTTTCTCAGATGCGCGCCTATCTTACTCCGGAAATGGTGCATTATTTCAATGAAGCGCTTTCCAATGATGCCAGCCGTGGAGTGGTCAATAAAATTGAGCAAGTGCAAGTGCGGCAAATCAACCTGGTAGAGTCATGGCAGGAGTATAACCTTGAATATGCCAGCGTTATTATCCAATGGACGGCGATAGATTACATGGCCCGTCTTGATCGCCAGCCCGGTGCCCCGGATTATGTCGCGTCCGGTGATCGGATAACTCCCCAAAATGCACAGGAACAATGGACATTTAGCCGCGCCAGGGGCGGCCATTGGCTGTTATCGGCTATTCAACAAATTAACTAATTTATAACGCTTAAGTTTTGGACATAAGTCGCTAAATATATTATTATTTACGGCATGATACGCCAGTTTGAACTTGTTGAGCGCGTAAAATCCTATGACCCCGATGCGGATGAGGATCTGCTCAACCGCGCCTATGTATATTCCATGAAGGCGCATGGTAGCCAGAAACGCGCCTCCGGCGATCCCTATTTTTCGCATCCCGTGGAAGTCGCCTATATGCTGACGGAGTTTAAGCTCGATACCGCGTCAATTGCCACGGCGCTGCTGCATGATACGGTGGAGGACACAGAAGCAACGCTTGAGGATATTGAAAAATATTTCGGCAAGGAAATCGCCAGCCTGGTGGATGGGGTGACCAAGCTCACCCGGATTGAGACTAAGTCGGAAAACGCCAAACAGGCGGAAAATTTCCGTAAGCTCCTGGTGGCGATGTCGGAAGATCTGCGCGTCCTGATGGTAAAGCTCGCCGACCGCCTGCATAACATGCGAACGCTCAAATATATTAAAGAACCGCAGAAACGCCAGCGCATCGCCAGGGAAACGCTGGATATTTACGCTACGCTGGCGGAACGCATCGGCGTCCGAAAGATCAAGGAGGAGCTGCAAGATCTCGCTTTTGCCGAATTATACCCAGAAGCGCGTGAATCCATCATGAAGCGCCTCGATTACCTGCGCGAGCAGGACAAGGCCATTGTTGAAAAAACGGAAAAGCATCTCATCAAGACGCTGCAGGAAACGGGTATAGAAAATGCTACCGTAGTTGGACGGGAAAAACGCCCTTACTCCATCTGGAAAAAAATGGAGACCAAGAATGTCAGCTTCGAGCAATTAAGCGATATTATAGCGTTCCGCATTCTTACGGAAACCGTCCCGCAATGTTATCAGGTACTGGGAGCCATTCATTCTGCGTACCATACGATTCCCGGCCATTTTAAGGATTACATCAGCACTCCGAAAAATAACGGCTATAAATCCCTGCATACGGCGGTTATCGGGCCGGGGCAACACCGTATCGAAGTGCAGATTCGTACCAAGGAAATGCATGATATCGCCGAATACGGCGTTGCGGCGCACTGGTCCTATAAGCAGCGGCGGGATTACAATAAGGACGGAAAACAATACCGATGGATACGCGAACTGCTTGAGATTCTTGAGAAATCCTCCAACCCAGAAGAATTTCTCGAGCATACCAAGCTGGAGATGTACCATGATCAGGTATTCTGCTTTACTCCTAAAGGGGATATTATCGCGCTCCCGCGCGGGGCAACGCCGGTGGACTTTGCCTATGCTGTGCATTCCGGCGTTGGCGATAGCTGCGTCGGCGCAAAGATCAATGGCCGGATAGTGCCATTGCGCACCCAGCTTAAGAATGGCGATCAGGTGGATATCATCACCTCAAAAGCCCAGACCCCGTCACCAACCTGGGAGCGTTTCGTCGTGACCGGTAAGGCGCGGTCAGAAATCCGCAAATTCATCCGCACCCAGCAGCGCAACGAATATATTAATCTCGGTAAAGCCATATTGAACAAAACCTTCAAGCAGGAAGGAGAAGAACTGACCGATAAAATGCTGGAGAGTATCGCGGAGAAATTCAATAAAAAAACGCCGGACGATATCTATGCGGAAGTAGGGGAGGGGCTTATCAACCGCATCGCGGTATTTGAGATGCTGTTCCCGGATCGCAAGCTTGCGTCTATCCAGGACAAAAAAGGCTCGTTGCTTTCCCGCCTGCGCAAGAAACAGACCGCTTTCAGCACCGCTATGCCCATCAAGGGACTCATTCCGGGAATGGCGATACATTTCGGCAAATGCTGCCATCCTATCCCCGGGGATAAAATTGTGGGCATCGTCACTACCGGCAAGGGTATTACGATCCATACCACTTCGTGTGAAACGCTGGAGAATTTTGCTGAAACGCCGGAGCGCTGGATTGATGTAGCATGGGATACCAGCACCGGTATCCAGCATGTCGCCCGTATCAAGATTACCGTGCTGCACGAAACCGGAGGGCTTGCCACCGTTACCAATGTCATCGCCAAGGAACTGGGCAATATCACCAACCTAAAGATTCTCAGCCGCTCCAGTGATTTTTTTGAACTGTTGATTGACATGGAGGTGAAGGACATCCGCCACCTTAATGCCATTATAGCCTCCCTGCGCGGTAAGGGTTCAGTGCAGTCTGTGGAAAGGTATTATGGGTGATTATAGCTTTTTTACCATCGGTGTTCAAAGCGCTTGCGAATCAGCATCGCGGCAGAATTCATAATTGCAAGGACGAGCAGCAGCACGATAATTCCGGCATCCGTTTTTTCGACAAAACTTTCTTCCGGGCTGGTAGACCAGAGGTAAATCTGCACCGGCATGGAGGTCGCGGGTTCCAGCAGGTTGCACGGTATATCGACAATAAATGCGACCATGCCAATCATCAACAGGGGCGCGGTTTCCCCCATCGCACGTGCTATCCCTAATATGGTTCCCGTCATGATCCCAGGGATGGCCAATGGAAATGTGTGGTGCAGCACTACCTGCAATGGCGATGCGCCAAGCGCCCTTGCAGCATCACGGATGGAATCGGGAATTGCCCGGAGGCTGGCGCGCGTGGCGATAATAATAGTAGGAAGAATCATGAGCGCGAGTGTTAGCCCGCCTGCAACTGGGGCAGAACGCGGTATCCCCAGCAGGTTAAGATAGATGGAAAGCCCAAGCAGGCCGTATACAATGGACGGCACGGCGGCAAGGTTGTTGATGGTGAGTTCGATAAAGGCAGTGATAGACGTTTTTCGAGCAAATTCCTCCAGGTAAATCGCCGCCATGACTCCGATGGGAAAGGCGACCACCATGCAGGCAAGCAGGGTAAACAATGACCCCACCATGCTGCCCATGAACCCGGCAAGCTCCGGCTCACGCGAATCACCGCCAGTAAAGAAATAGGGGTTCCAGACCGTGCGTACAGCGTTGTCCTTCTGAAGATTTTCCAGCCAGTCAAGCTGTCGGTTGCTTATTCGGCGATCCGATTCCGGCACCTGTTTCGTAATATGGGATTTCACGGCCCGATCCACTTTGTCGGAAGCAGGCAGCCATAAGGGCAGAGGCTTGCCTACCATGGAGGGATCTACAATCAGGGCATCACGCACCGTCTGGACTGCGCCGGAACTTACTAACCCCGCCAGTTCCCGCAAATCGCGGGAACTGTTTCCGGCATCCGGAAAATGTATAAGCAGCGCTTGTTTGATAAAAGGGCTTACATCGGCATGACGCCAGGCTTTTGTGTCATGACCGACCGCATCGGCATCGATAGTCACCGTCAGCTGTATTTGCGTAGACAGGAATCCCTGCCAGCCATGCCCGATAATGGTAACCAGCAGAAACAGTAAAACCGTGAGCGCTAGCGCAATCGCGCATTTGCCATAGAATTGAAAGCGTTTTTCCGCACGGTAACGCGTTGCCATATTACTCATAGGCTTCCCGATATTTCTTTACGATGCGCAGCGCGGTGAAGTTCAGGAAAAGCGTTACCATGAAGAGGGTAAGGCCGAGCGCGAATGCGGCAAGTGTCTTAGGACTATCAAACGCCTGATCGCCTACCAGCAGGGATACGATCTGCGCGGTCACCGTAGTAACGGACGCCAGCGGGTTCAGGGTCATATTGGCGGCAAGGCCCGCCGCCATGACGACAATCATTGTTTCTCCAATAGCGCGCGAGATTCCCAGCAAGATAGCGCCCATAATGCCGGGCAGAGCGGCAGGCAGAACAACCTTGCATATCGTTTCGGAACGGGTTGCTCCCAGCGCCAGCGAAGCGTCCCGCAGCGAAAGCGGGACGGAAGTGATGATGTCGTCCGACAGGGAAGAAATGAAGGGAATAATCATGATTCCCATGACAAAGCCGGCAGATAAGGCGCTTTCCGTAGCCATATCCATACCCAGGCTTCCGGCCAGTGTTTTAAGAATCGGAGTTACAGAGATAATGGCAAAATAACCGTAAACCACGGTGGGAATGCCAGCCAGTATTTCCAGCAGTGGCTTAATTATAGCATGCGCGCGGCGGCTGGCATATTCCGCCATGTAAATGGCGGCAAATATCCCGACAGGCACTGCTACCAGTATGGCGATCACGGTGATCAGCAATGTCCCGGCAAACAGCGGTACGGCACCAAACGTTCCGGAGCCAGCTACTTGATCAGGGCGCATCGCAAGCTGCGGGCTCCAATGCAGGCCAAACATGAAATCAAAAGGAGGGATAAAATGAAAAAACCTAAGCGATTGAATAAGCACGGTAAGAATAATCGCGGCGGTCACGGCGATGGAAAACAGCGCTGAAAGCAGAAACAGCGTTTTCAGCACGTTATCGCCTATAATATTGTTATTCTTCTTGATCATAGGCCTGCAGGTAAATACTAAATGTGCTGCCTTCCCCTACCACACTGTCAATCGTAAGCACACCGCGATGACGGTTTACAATATGCTTAACAATAGCCAGCCCAAGTCCGGTTCCACCGATGGTACGGGTGCGGGCGGAGTCTACGCGGTAAAACCGCTCCGTAAGGCGGGGCAAATGCTGTCGTGGAATGCCTTCGCCGTTGTCAATGACGGCGACGCATACGCCGCGATGGAGCTTCGCAAAATGAGGCGTTTCGGGTAATGCCGAAGTGACTCGGGCGGTAATGATGACTTCCGTATTGGCATTACCATATTTTATCGCATTTCCAATAAGGTTATGCATGACTTGCCTGAGCTCGTTTTCTTCGCCCAGCACTGGCGGAAAATCGTCCGGAATATCCAGTTTTATAGTCATGCCCTTCGCCTGCGCGGCCCAGGAAAATGCTTCTTTCTCCTTACGTATTACCTGCAGAATATCCGTCTTGCCGTCTGGTGTGGTATGCTCATTCATCTCTATCTTGGACAGCGTCAGCAGATCGTCAATCAGATTCTTCATGCGCGTCGCCTGTTCGCCCATGATGGTTAAGAATTGCTCCTGCGCCGCCGGGTCGTTTCTCGCCGGGCCGAGCAGCGTTTCAATAAATCCTTTGATACTGGCAAGCGGAGTACGGATTTCATGGCTGGCGTTGGCGACAAAATCGGCCCGCATTTTACTGACCCTGCGAAGCTCGGTAACATCGTTCAAGGTGATAATGGCGGCGATACCTTCTGCAGATGCCGCAGGGAAGGCCTCAATAATCGCCCGGAAGTCACAAGGCTTTGGGAGATCGGTATGAAATTCAAGGCTGCGCCCGCGCCGCTCCTCCATTACTGCCGCTATCCCGTTGAGCAGTTCGTCGTTAGGAATAATGCCAATCAATGGCTTGCCCGCAAGATTCTGCCCGAATACCTCACGCGCCATCCGGTTGGTGCGGACAATTTTTTGATCCTTATCGCACATGATGAGAATGTCCGGCAGGGAATCCACTAATGTTCCATATTCGGTTATCAGGCTGGCTGTATGTTTCTTCTTTTTTTCCCAGGAATGATGCAGGGTAATCAGTGCGGCGGGGAGGTCGCTGATAGTATTTAAGTGTTTGAAAGAAGGCTCTTCCAGTTGCCGATCCTCTGCCAGATTATTAACGTATTGCGTCAGCGAACTGATATTGGCTAGAAATGGCTTAAGAATAAAGGCGGTGATAACCAGGATAGTACAGTAGGAATACAGGAATGCATCCAGGGAAAGCGCATCCAGCGCCACTGCGGGAATAAGCGCAATCAAGGCCGGGCTAGTGATGATCATCAGGGATTTAACCAGTATTCCCCAGGAAAATCCGGCGCGTGTCGGCATATGAGCTATTGTTTCCATCTTATCCGGCATTTAAGAACCGTATATTATCATCATAGCCGAAAAGATACAGCAAGCATTTAAGCGCCTCTCCCCGGGAAAATTGCAGCCTTTCGTCTCGCTGCAGGATCAGCTTTGCCTCCTGGCGTGCGGTATGCAGCAATTCAGAATGGAGAGACAAATCGGCAAAACGGAAGTCCAATGTACCACTCTGGCGTGTACCTAATATATCGCCGCTGCCGCGTAGCCGCATGTCCTCTTCGGCAATCCGGAAACCGTCATTGGTCTCGCGGATGATGCGCAGGCGTGATTTGGCGATATCCGTGCATTGATCGGTATATAGCAGGATGCAGGCGGAGGGCTTGTCGCTGCGCCCGACCCGCCCGCGCAGCTGATGTAACTGTGCCAGGCCGAAACGCTCGGCGTGTTCGATGATGATAACCGTCGCATCCGGCACGTCCACCCCCACTTCCACTACGGTTGTCGCCACTAAAATATCATATTCCTTGCCGGCGAATCCTGTCATAACTTGCTCACGTTCCTGCGGTGGCATCTGGCCATGCGCCATGCCGACCTTTGAGCCGAAGCGATGGATAAATTCGACGCGCCTTGCTTCCACTGCGGCCAGATCGCTGGGAACGTTCTCGTCTTCGCTTTCTTCGACCAGTGGGCAAATCCAGTATACTTTATCCCCTTTGGCAATGGAGCGCTTCACGGCTTCGGTAACTTCTTCATAGCGGGAAAGCGGTATGGCTTTGGTGGTGATTTCTCTTCTTCCTGCAGGCTTTTCCGCCAGCACCGAGCAATCCATATCGCCGAATGCCGTCATAGTCAGGGTGCGGGGGATGGGGGTTGCGGTCATCACCAGCACATGGGTATCCTTTGCCTTGGTGGTGAGCGCCAGCCGCTGCGCCACGCCAAAACGGTGCTGCTCGTCAATTACCGCAAGTTTTAAGTTTTTGAATATGACCTTATCCTGAAACAGGGCATGCGTGCCGATGACGATGTCCACTTCGCCATTGGCGATCGCCGCAAGGCTGTCTGCATGCTCTCTGGCCTTCATACCGCCGGTAAGGA
>Ga0206904_1010_pt1 | contig 58514 bp, 56 predicted proteins | sample Alteio_BWOrgHeat_42_FD_152981 | JGI IMG/M metagenome (GOLD analysis project Ga0206904, IMG submission 152981) | Enriched cells from forest soil in Barre Woods Harvard Forest LTER site, Petersham, Massachusetts, United States -... | ecosystem: Environmental > Terrestrial > Soil > Temperate forest >...
TACAACCGGATGCAGCTGGAAAGGGATAATAATCTGAAAACGACCACCGAAAATAACCCGCTGATCCAGGCCTATGATGCATCGCTGGAGAAGATCCGGCGGGATATGTCTGAAGCATTGAACAACGTAAAAAATGGCTATGCCATCGCCCGCAATAAGATGCTACAGCAGAATGACAATGTCGTGGGGAAACTGAGGTCGATGCCTGGCAAGACATTGCAGCTGGGAAATGTAGCCCGGCGGCAAAAAATACTGGAAGAACTCTACTCTTTTCTCTTGCAGAAAAAACTGGAAACCTCTATTTCTTCTGCCTCTACGATTTCGAATTCGACAGTGGTTGAACCCGCCCTCGCTTCTGGCTATCCGATCAGTCCGAATAAAAATAAGATCTACAGTTCCTACCTGATTTTTGGTTTGCTGATTCCGATTGGCATTGTTGCAGCACGTGAATTGTTACGGGATAAGGTGAATAACCGGATCGACGTGGAAAAAAGAACCCATGCACCTATCCTGGGTGAGATCGGACATTCCGACGATGAATCCACCCTGGTGGTTCTTCGAAACAGCCGTCGCTTTGTGGCGGAACAATTCCGTATCCTCCGGAGTAACCTGAAATACATGACGGTTAAAAAGGACAATCCGTCAATTCTCGTTACTTCTTCCTTCAGCGGGGAAGGAAAATCCTTTATCAGTATCAATATGGCCTCCGTGCTCGCACTGAGCGGCAAGAAAACAGTGATCATGGAATTCGATATCCGTAAACCCAAAGTGCTGGAAGGGCTCGGCATGAAGCGGAAAATGGGGATCACCAATTATATTATCGGTCGCGCCCAGTTCAAGGATATCGTGATGCAGGTTCCCGGATTTGAAAGTCTGTACGTAATTGCCTGTGGGCCTATACCACCCAATCCCGCAGAATTATTGCTGGATCCAAAACTGGACGACCTGATGGCAGAAGTGCGGGAAAATTTCGAAGTCATCATCATGGATACAGCGCCCGTCGGACTGGTGAGTGATTCGGTTACACTGGGTAAATATGCCGACGCCACCATGTTTGTGGTGCGTATGGGCCATACCTACCGGAAGATTCTGCGCCTGGTGGAAGACCTATATGTCGAAAAAAAATTACCCGGTTTGTCCATCGTACTGAACGATGTGAAACTGGAAGGTGGATATTATAGCGGCTACTATGGCGGTTATGGTTACTATGGCGGATATGGATATGGTATCGAATCCGGTTATTTTGAAAAGCCCGCTAAAAAGAAAATGGTGCCGATCCATAAACAGGTTGGCCGCTGGTGGGGCAAATGGTTCGGGTAATTAAGAAGAAAATTTATGAGTAAAAATAACGACGGAGAAAACTGGGATCTTGTTATCCGGTCGCGTAATTCCTGGTTTGACCTGCAATTGAGGGAAGTATGGCGCTATAAAGATCTGATTACTCTTTTTATCAAGAGAGATTTTTCGTCGCAATACAAGCAAACTGTATTGGGACCGGTCTGGCACCTGGTCCAGCCCATTCTTACGACCGCCATCTTCCTGCTCATCTTTGGTAAGATTGCCAATATTCCAACAGACGGAATCAAGCCGGTGCTTTTCTACATGAGTGGCATTACACTCTGGAATTATTTTTCAGCCTGCCTAACCAGCACGTCAAATACATTCGTCCTCAATGCAGCCATCTTCGGAAAGGTATATTTCCCTCGTTTAGTAATTCCGATCTCGGTTGTGCTATCAAATATCATTCGTCTGGGGATCCAGTTTGGTTTACTTCTGGTTGCCATGATCTGGTTTCATTTTAATGGCTATCCGTTAACGATCAGTTTAAACTGGTTATGGATTCCGATCCTGGTTTTTCTGATCGCCGGCATTGGACTTGGACTCGGAATTATTATTTCATCGCTCACCACTAAATACCGGGATTTTAGTATTCTGATTACGTTTATTGTTCAGCTGCTGATGTACGTGACGCCTATCGGTTATCCGATGTCCTTTCTGGCACATAGCAAATACAAAAAAATTATTGATCTTAACCCGCTGACCGGCATTGTCGAATCTTTCCGGTATGCGCTATTCGGTAAAGGGGCTTTCGATTTTCATGGCCTGGTATACAGTTTTGGGTTCATGACCGTTTCCTTATTTATAGGGCTGCTTATTTTTAGCAGAGTGGAGCGAAGTTTTATGGATACTGTTTAAGCAGGATAGATTAAAAAATAATCATGTCGTCTACCGTTATAAAAGTTGATGATCTTTCCAAACAATACCGGCTCGGTGAAGTCAGCACGGGTTCTATCGCTCATGATTTGAACCGCCTTTGGTATAAGATCCGGGGCAAGGAAGACCCCTACCTGAAGATCGGCGAGGACAACGACCGGACCAGCAAAGGCAATAGTGAATATGTCTGGGCCCTCCGGGATATAAATTTTGATTTGAAACAGGGAGAAATTCTGGGAATCATTGGAAGAAATGGCGCCGGCAAAAGCACGCTTTTAAAAATATTGAGTCGCACCACTACGCCTACCACCGGTACGGTAAAAATAAAGGGACGGGTAGCCAGCCTGCTGGAAGTCGGAACCGGTTTTCATCCGGAGCTGAGTGGCCGGGATAATATTTTTTTGAACGGAGCGATCCTGGGTATGACAAAAAAAGAGATCCGGAAGAAATTTGATGAGATTGTAGATTTTGCCGGTGTTGAAAGATATATTGATACGCCGGTAAAGCGTTATAGCAGTGGAATGTATGTGCGGCTGGCATTTGGTGTGGCCGCCCATCTGGAGCCGGATATTTTAATTGTGGATGAGGTATTGGCAGTAGGTGATGCGGAATTTCAGAAGAAATGCATCGGTAAGATGAAGGATGTTAGCGACCAGGAAGGAAGGACCATCATCTTCGTCAGTCATAGCATGCCGATGATCGCTTCTTTATGCAAGCGCGGAATCGTTTTAAAAAACGGGAGTTTGACATTCGATGGCAGTTCCGCCGCTGCGGTGCATTACTATCAGAATGCCGGTAAAGAGGACAGCGGATTTTTGAATTTCTTGGATCAGTCCAAAAGACCGGGCGATGAATTAGGTGAACTTTTACAGGCTTGGGTGGAAGATCAAAACGGAAAAGTAAATAGCGAATTGCTCATCAATGAAAGTTTTAAAGTGGTCATGCGATATGCCATAAAAAGCAGGGTGCCATCCCAGCCCCATCCTAATTTTCATTTCTTCGACCAGTTCGGACAGTATGTTTTTGTTTCTTCTCCGACCGTGCATAAAAATATCGAAGTGGCTCCCGGAGAATTTATTGCGGAATGTTGCATCCCGGCCAATTTTTTTAATGTGGGTTATTTTTCAATTGGGGTGGCGCTGACTTTTCTTCATGCAGGCATTCATGTAAGTTTTTATGAACAGCATGGATTGAATATTACGATCACAGAAAATATGGAAAACTCGATCTCCAGAAATAATAATTTCCGCGGAGCCGTACCGGGTGTTGTTCGACCCTTATTTAACTGGAATATCACACAAACAAAATGAAAGTAGTCATTTTCGCCGGAGGCTTAGGTACCCGGCTGGCAGAAGAAACAGAGATTCGGCCAAAGCCCATGGTAGAGATTGGCGGCAAGCCGATACTCTGGCATATCATGAAAACCTATGGTCATTACGGATTCAACGAATTCGTTATCTGCCTCGGCTATAAGGGATTCTTCATCAAGGAATATTTCATGGATTATTACATGCATAATTCCGATATGACCGTGGATCTGAACAGTAATAAAGTGAATATTCACTATACACAAACGGAATCCTTTAATGTAACCCTGATTGACACCGGGTTAAATACGAAGACAGCCGGTCGCTTACAACGCATTCAACAGTATGTTGGCAATGAACCCTTCATGCTTACGTATGGCGACGGAGTCTGTGATATTAATATTAAGGACCTTGTAAAATTCCATAAAGAACATGGCAAAATAGCAACAGTAAGCGCGATACAGCCCGAAGCCCGCTTTGGAGGGATGGAACTGGGCGCCGATAATTCCGTGCGCATCTTTAAGGAAAAACCTGCCGGCGACGGACAATGGATCAATGGCGGCTATTTTGTATTATCACCCGGGGTCTTTGATTATCTCGGCGAACAGGCCGATGCCACTATGTGGGAGGACGGGCCACTCGAAACACTGAGTAAGAAGGGACAGCTCATGGCCTATAAACACCAGGGCTTCTGGAAATGCATGGACGCCATGCGCGATAAAATAGAACTGGAAAGCCTGTGGAATAATGGCCAGGCAAAATGGAAAGTTTGGTAGCCTATGTTTTTTAACGGAATCTTCAAAGGCAAAAAAGTATTCATCACCGGGCATACAGGCTTCAAAGGAAGCTGGCTGCTGAGCTGGTTAAAAATGGCCGGAGCTGAAATTCAGGGTTATTCACTTGCACCGAAGCCCGATCACAAACTGTATGGATTTATTCAGGGTGATGATCTTTGTCATTCCGCCCTGCACGATATTTTGAATTATCCGGTACTTGAAAAATGCCTGTTGGCATTTCAGCCGGATTTTGTTTTCCACCTGGCAGCGCAGCCCCTGGTAAGGTACGGCTATGAGGAACCTCTGGAAACGTTCAACGTAAATATCATGGGCACAGCTCATATTTTAAATGCCATTCGCAAACTTGTAAAACCCTGTGTGGCGATTATGGTTACCACGGATAAAGTGTACCATAATAAGGAGAAATCCTATGCTTACCGGGAAGAAGACCGGCTGGGTGGTTATGATCCCTATAGTTCAAGTAAAGCATGCGCTGAGTTGGTGATTGATGCGTACAGAAATTCTTATTTTAATAAATCGACTTTTCATGAGCATAAGAAAACCATCGTAGCCGCAAGAGCAGGAAATGTAATTGGCGGAGGCGACTGGGCAAAAGACAGAATGGTTCCGGATATCGTTCGCGCCCTGCAAAATAATGAGCCGGTCCTGGTTCGTAGTCCAAATTCCGTGCGGCCATGGCAACATGTGCTGGAACCGGTTCATGCCTATTTACTGTTAGCTCAAAAACTGGCAGAACATCCGGAAAGCTATCATACTGAATATAATTTTGGACCCGAAATGGCCGATTGCCTGCCGGTAGAAAAAATGGTACAGCGCGCCATTAAAGCATGGAAGGCTGGAACTTATCAAATTCAGCAACAGAAGGACGGTCCACATGAAGCCATCCTGCTCAAGCTCGATATCAGTCGTGCAGTTTCCGATTTGAAATGGAAGCCGATATATACCGCGTATGAGGCAATGGACAAAACGATCAACTGGTATAAAGAATTTACGGGCAGCAATGCCCTTGATCTGATTCAGGAAAACATCCGGTCCTTCCAGGATCAGTATAGTAAAACCATGACAACGGGTCACTAAAATGATATTTACCCCACTTTCTCTTGCGGGCGCCTATATTGTTGAACCGACTGTACATGCAGATGAAAGAGGTTTATTTTATCGGTATTTTTCTGCAGATGAATTCAAAAAGATCGGACACCATAAACCCTGGGTGCATTTAAATCATTCGTATACAAAAACCAGGGGCAGCATCCGGGGCCTGCATTTTCAACAACCTCCTCATTCGGAAATCAAAATGGTGAAATGCATTACCGGTAAGATCCTGGATGTGATCATAGACCTGCGTAAGGAGTCGCAGAGTTTTCTGCAATGGACGGGAATTGAAATTTCAGCTGAAAACAGGCGAATGTTGTACATACCCGAAGGCTTTGCGCATGGATTTCAAACACTCACCGATGATTGTGAACTGATTTATCATCACAGTGCCGTGTATGTAAAAGAATCAGAAGGAGGGATCCGGTGGGATGACCCCTCATTAAATATCCGGTGGCCCTTACCCGGGGTAAATATTTCAGAACGGGACCAGCAGCATCCGCTGATAACGCAGCATTTTCCCGGTATAAAACTTTCTTAAATGCAATGCAGGTTTTGTAAGACGACTTTAAAACAGGAATTCATCAATCTGGGGAATGCGCCGGCATCCAATTCCTTTTTAACATTGGAGCAATTAAATGAGCCGGAAGTTTTTTATCCATTGAGGGTATTTGTTTGCGATCATTGTTTTCTGGTTCAGGTGGATGAATATAAATCCTCTGAAAGCATCTTCGATGGCGGCTATGTTTATTTCTCTTCTTATTCAACCAGCTGGCTGGCGCATGCGAAGCGCTATGTGGACATGACGGAGAAGCGGTTTGATTTGAATGATAAATCACTGGTGGTGGAAATTGCTTCCAACGATGGATACCTGTTGCAATATTTCAATGAAAAAAAGATTCCGGTATTGGGTATAGAACCAACTTCCAACACGGCCGATGTGGCCATGAAGAAGGGAGTTGAAACCATCACTGAATTTTTCGGTGTGCGCCTGGCTGATACACTGGCAAGGGCAGGAAAAAAGGCAGATCTTCTGTTGGGTAATAACGTGCTGGCGCATGTGCCGGACATTATGGATTTTGTCGCGGGCATGAGAATATTATTAAAGCCGGGGGGAGTGATCACAATGGAATTCCCGCACCTTTTGCAGCTGATGGAAAACAATCAGTTTGATACCATTTACCATGAACATTTTTCTTATCTCTCGTTCTATACAGTGAAGCAAATATTTGAATCGCAGGGACTTGCCATTTTCGATGTAGAGGAAATTCCAACTCATGGCGGTTCCTTGCGGATTTATGCCCGGCATTTGGAAAATGAATCCCTTCCGGTCACAGAAAATGTGGCAGAGCTGCTTCAAAAAGAAGAGTATCACGGGATAACAAAAATAGAGACCTATCAGAATTTTCAGGACAGGGCTGAATACATTAAACTGGATTTACTAACGTTTTTGATACAGGCAAAAAAGCAGGGGAAAAAAGTAGCAGCCTATGGGGCCGCCGCCAAGGGAAACACGCTGTTGAATTACTGCGGGATAAAAAGCGATTTAATTGATTTTGTGACCGACGCCAATCCGCATAAACAGGGAAAGTTCTTACCGGCCAGTCATATTCCCGTGGTAAATGAAGAAGCATTAAAGCTGGCCAGGCCGGATAATATCATCATATTCCCCTGGAATATCAGGGATGAAATTGTTGCACAGTTGAATTATGTCAGGCAATGGGATGGCAAATTCGTTGTTTCCATTCCCCGTTTTGAGATATTTTAATTCTGACAAAGGGAATTGAATTTTAAATCGTACTGAATCATGCAGGTCATCAGGGAAAAAATTGCGATCAACAAACCATCTATCACGGATCTCGAGATCGGGTATGTGAATGACGCGATCCGGAATGGATGGGGAAGCAGGTGCTATGACTATATATACCGGTTTGAAAAGCAGTTTGCACATTATCAGGGATCGAAATTTGCATTGGCAACGTCCAGTTGCACCGGCGCCATTCACCTGGCCCTGATGGCGGTGGGTGTAAAAGCGGGGGATGAAGTGATTGCGCCGGATATTACCTGGATAGCGTCTATCGAACCCATTTTATATATCGGCGCTAGTCCCGTTCTGGTTGATGTGCTACCGGATACCTGGTGTATCGATCCGAAAAAAGTAGAGGCGGCCATTACGGAAAAGACAAAGGCTATCCTGGTCGTTCATTTATATGGAAATGTTGTTGAGATGGATGAAATAATGGCCATCGCAAAAAAACATAATCTGCCGGTAATTGAGGATGCCGCCGAAGGACTGGGTTCCGAGTACAAAGGAAAAAAGGCCGGTAGTATCGGAGACGTCGGTGTCTTTTCATTTCATGGAACCAAGACCGTTTCAACCGGCGAGGGTGGCATACTGGTTACTAACCGGGAGGAGGTTTGGCAAAGAGCTAAAATATTGAATGATCATGGCCGTGACCCAAAAATCGGGAAGACCTTTTGGATGGCGGAATACGGTTATAAATATAAGATGTCCAATCTCCAGGCTGCTATGGGTTGTGCCCAGATTGAGCGCGCGGATGAACTGATAAATAAAAAAAGACAGATATTCGGCTGGTATAAGGAATTGCTCTCGGAAGTTCCATGCCAGCTAAATCCGGAATTACCTGGAACAAAGAATAGTTATTGGCTGCCCACTGCTGTATTTGACAGGAGTATTGATTTGAATCGGGATGTACTGTTTGCGAATATGAAGGAAAATAATATAGATTCACGTCCATTTTTTTATCCTATCTCATCTTTGCCCATGTTCAAGACATTACCGGACAACAGTATATCTTATGATATTTATAGTCGCGGAATAAACTTGCCCAGTTATCATGATTTAAAAGAGGATGATGTGGTCTACGTGACCAATTGTTTGATCTCTTATTTACACAATTCCTGAAGAAGAAATATAATTATGGAAGCACAATATTTTGATCAATTTGTAGAGCTTATTTATAGAAAAGCACCGCTGCAAAAAAAGAAGATTGAAAAACATTTTTCTTCACAACCGCCGCAGTTTTTTAGCGAGGCAAATAAATTCTCGGAACAATATATCGGGTATTTAGAAAGTCAGAATATAAAGGTTGATTATGCTGTTGGAGCTTATCTAAAAATGTGCAATGACATGTTAAGATGTCAGGTCGGTTTTATGAAGTCAGGGGAATATCCGACTAAGAAAGCGACAGATGCGTTGGAAAATGTTTATAACAATGCGAATGAGATGCAATCATATATGATTGGTCTTGCCCTTTCTCAGTTTTTATGGTCTTCTCATTACCAAATTTTTACTTTCTTTAAAGAATCTTTAGAGAAATTTAGCCCGTTTACGCAATCATATCTTGAGATAGGCCCGGGACATGGTTTGTTTTTAAGTCAAGCGATGAAACTCCTGACTGAATGTAAGGATTATGTTACGGTGGATATAAGTCCGACCTCTATTCAAATTACTAAGTCTATCATGCAACATGTTTTTGCTGGAGATGCAGATAAAGTTGTTTATTATCATAAGGACATGCTGGATTTGAGTTTGGAAGATCAATACGATTTTATTTCAATGGGTGAAGTTATTGAACACGTTAACTTCCCCGATAAATTATTAATTAAATTGAAGGACCTCTTAACTAAAAATGGGAAAGGGTTTGTTTCTACTTGCGTAGACTGCCCTGCTGCAGATCATGTATATCATTTTAGGTCTGTTGGAGAGATCCGGACCTTAATAGAAAAATGTGGTTTATCAATAGTTGATGAAAGAATTTGTCCGGTTGAAGATTTACCAATGGAAGAGATTATTCGTCGAAAAATTACTATTAATTATTGCTGTATTGTTCAGCGTCAATAATCACATTGTTATGACCAGATTTGACAACATCCAATTAGGCGAAAAAGCGGAAATAAAGCATAAGCTTACGCAAGAAGATCTGGATAGATTCGTCGAATTGACAGGCGATGACAATAAACTACATGTGAGTAAGGAATATGCAGCGAATACATCTTTCAAAAAGCCGGTGGTTCACGGGATGTTAGGCGCTTCATTTATATCCACTATAATTGGTACGAAATTACCGGGGGACGGTGCATTGTGGTTTTCGCAGAGTATTGAGTTTTTACTTCCAGTCAGGATCGGAGATGAATTGACTATTAAGGCGGAAGTGATAAAGAAGCTTGACAAATTACAGGTAATAGAATTGCAGACCGATATTTTTAATCAGGACAAGCAAAAAGTGACGACAGGTATTGCAAAAGTTAAGATTATTGAACAGGAAAAGCCGGATGAAAAAATAGGCGATGACAAATTGCTGCCAAGGAAAGTGGCACTTGTTATCGGTGCTACTGGTGGGATTGGCAGTAAAACCTGTGTTGGATTGGCAAAAGAGGGGTTTGATATAATTATTCATTATAACAACAATCTTGAATTTGCAAGGAATTTAAAAGCTCAGATTGAATTACTGAATAGAAGAGCTGAGATTATTGCTGCAGATATGAGAATTGAGGAAAATGTAAAGAGTGTGGTAGAATTTGTTAAACAAAAATTTGATGTTTTAAGTGTAGTTGTTAACTGTGCTACCTCTAAGGTCGTAAATATAAAATATGAGGACCTGGATTGGGCGGATATGCAAAAGCAAATAGATATAAATATTAAAAGTAATTTTTTCCTGATTAAATATTGCGTTCCATTGTTTGTTCCTGCGAATTATGGGAAGGTCATTTTAATGACTACCCAGGCAGTTGAAACGCCTAATAGCGAATGGCTTCCTTATATAACTGCAAAAACCGGTCTTCAGGGCCTCGGTAAAGCATTGGCATTTGAACTTGCCGGCAAAGGAATTCGGATAAATATGGTATCAGCAGGTATGACGGATACGGAATTGATTTCCAATATTCCGGAAAAGACCAGATTAGTGACTGCCGCGAGAACTCCGTTGAAAAGGCTTGCCTTGCCGGAGGATATTGCCGCCGGTATTATATTTCTGGCATCCGACAAGTCGGATTTCATGACCGGAGAAACTTTAAGAATAAATGGTGGTCAGGTAATGATATGAAGAATTTAAAGTATACAGATATTTTAAAGGCTAATAAATCAATGGGAAAAGATGTTTCAAATCTTGCGCCCTATGATGTTAAGGTAATTTCCAATATTGTTACCTCGCAGTTCAACGAAATACTTGAATTCGTTTTACGTAGTCATCTCATTAATGCGAGAGTAAGTTCCGGGGATTACGACAATATCCTGCAAGACAGCCTGAAATTTGCTTCGTCGAATGCGGTAATTGTTTTTTGGGAACTTTGCAATCTGGTTGACGGACTTCAGTATAAGGCGGCGACGATGGGAGAATATGAGATTGAGAATCTGATTGAAAAGACCAAAAATGAGTTAGATTTTCTATTTAAGAATTTGGAAAATTGCCCTAATGTAATTTTTAATAAGTTTAGTTCCCTGGTATTTAATCACTCGTTTTTGACAGAGGATGCTTTTGATCGGATTGGGAATACTCTGAATGCTTATGTTGACAAAAATCTTCCTGGCAATTTTACATTGATCAACATTGATAAGGTTTTCGGAAAATTATCTATCGAAAAAAGTATAGATCTTAGATATTTTTATTCTTCAAAGGCACTTTATTCACTTGAATTTTATAAGGAGTATTCAAATTTCATTTTGCCAATAGTATTGTCATTGACAGGGAAGACCAAAAAGGTATTTATTTTCGATTGCGATAACACATTGTGGAAGGGTATTGTAGGGGAAGATGGAGTTGACGGCATTATACTGTCTGCAAAGGACAAAAATGGAAATATTTTTGAAGAAGTCCATCATCTTATTCATACGTTATCGGCACATGGAGTATTGATTGGTTTATGCAGTAAAAATAATCAGGAGGATGTGGATGAAGTATTTTTGAAAAGAGGCGACTTTGCCTTAAGGTCCGATGACATAGCGATAAAAAGAATTAATTGGAACGACAAGGTTAGCAATTTGCGCGATATGGCGTCTGAGTTGAATGTCGGTATAGACAGCTTTGTATTTATAGATGACTCTCCTTTCGAATTAGACTATGTTCGAAAAAATCTGCCTGAGGTTGTTGCTTTAGAAGTAGGCGAAAATTTGTACAATTATCCCCTGAAATTGCGTGAGACGTATGGTTTATTTTATAAAAGGAATTATACAAAAGAAGATAAAGAAAGGGCAAGTCTTTATAAAACTGAAGAGAGCAGAAAAAGCGAACGTAATAAATTTGCTTCGCTGGATCAGTATCTTTCATCGTTACAATTAAAGGTCAATATTTATAAAAATGACATAAGTACTGCTGTTCGGGCTGCGCAATTGACTCAGAAAACGAATCAATTTAATTTTACTACACACAGATACACAGAAGCAGAAATTGAGCAATTTATTAAGTCAGAAAAGTATAATGTTTATGTATTTGGAGTGGTCGATAAATTTGGGGACTATGGAATAACTGGGTTGGCCATTATTGATTTTGAAAACAAAAGTGCAATTATCAATAATTTACTGATGAGTTGTAGAGTTATCGGCAGAAATATAGAAATAGCTTTTTTAAACTTTATAGTAAAGGACTTAAGAGGATTAGGGATAGAAAGAATTAACTCGAGTTATATTGGCACTGCTAAAAATGAACAGGTTAGGTCATTTTATGAAGATTTTGGATTTAACGTGGAATTTGAACTTGACAAGGAAAAGAAATATAGCTTGATTCTTAAGGATTATAAAGACAAAACTGTAGATTATATTACCATAAATAATTAAGAAATGAATATGGATGAAAGGATAAAGGAAGTCATGGCTACTGTGTTTGATATTAAATCCGAAGATATAGACGAAAATGCATCACCAGATTCAATAGAGAATTGGGATTCTCTGCATTATATGAATTTAGTAATAGCGCTGGAAGAGGAATTTGGAGTAACGTTTAGTGAAGAAGATATTTCAAATATGCTTAACTATAAGCTGATCAAGTTGACCTTGTCTGAATACGCTGCAAAGAAATGATTGTAAAAAATATTCGACATAGATGGAAATTGTGGATGAACTATATAAAAATAGTTTACCGGTACGATGTATTAATTGAAAAGGCTGTCACAATTAAATATGTTAAGGCAATTTCGTTTGGTAAGAAGAATACATTGCAATCAGGAGTGTATTTATATGGTTCACGAAGAGGCGAAAAAGTTTGTTTCGGGGATTTTGTTGTGATCGGTATGAATGGAGTGATTTTAGGAGAGGGTGGTGTTGAAATTGGTGATGGAACACATTTTGGCCCCAATGTTGTTTTAACTACCCAGTATGCAGACAGAGAAGAATCAAAAGATTATTCTGACACTACTTTAAAATATTTGCCTGTTAAAATAGGCAAAGGAGCATGGATTGGAGCTGGCAGTGTTATTATGCCTGGAGTTATCCTTGGTGACTATTGTTCAGTGGCACCTAATTCAGTTGTTTTTGGTAAATGGGGTGATAATCTCAATCTTATTGGAAATCCTGCAAAAAAGCGAAGCTTTTGAAAATATGAACGTTGTAATTTCACAGCCAATGTATTTTCCATGGATTGGTATGTTTGAGCAAATAAGGTTGTGCGACAAATTTGTATACTATGATGATGTTCAATTTTCGAAAGGAAGTTTTACTAACAGAGTTCAGGTAAAGTATCAAAATAAGGAAGGATTTAAATGGCTGACCGTTCCCTTGAAGAACCTAAAACTAGGCTTGAGAATTAATGAGGTTGAAGTTGATTACACGAAGAATTGGCAGAATCAACACCTTGAGTTATTAAGGCAGTCATACCAGCATGCTCCATTTTTCAATGAAATGTTAGAAATTGTCAATAGTGTTTTTAGTGAAAAATATTCAAGTATATCCCAGCTTTCGCAGAAAAGTATGGAAGTGGTCCTGGAGTACTACGAAATTAAACCGGGGAAAGAATTTTATGTATCGTCAAAATTGGAGATATCCGGGAACAGTTCTCAAAGAGTATTTGACCTGGTTCGGTATTTTGGCGGTAAGGCTTATATAACAGGGCATGGAGCAAAAAATTATCTGGATCACCAACTTTTTGAGAAGCACGGTATTGAAATCATGTACATGGATTACAGAAAAACACCTTATCCCCAACCAGGTGGTTCTTTTGATCCCTATGTTTCTATACTTGATTTAATTGCTAATACGGGAAAGGAAGGAAAAGAATTTATTACTTCTACAACAAAAAAATGGAAAGAATTTATCGATGAATCCAAAAGAACAATTTAATCAGGAAAAAGCAGAAAATATAGCTGCACAGGGTAAGGACGAGTCGGTAAAAGCGACGGCGTTGAAATTTATGTTGGACAGTTCTGTGCATAAGTATTCTTACAATTTCACATGGCTTGGCCGGCCCATAATTCAATATCCGCAGGATATGGTGGCGTTGCAGGAAATTATTTGGGACCTCAAGCCGGATTTAATTATTGAAACTGGAATAGCTCATGGGGGTTCGTTAATCCTCAGTGCTTCAATTCTTCAACTTATCGGTGAAGATGGACATGTTTTGGGAATTGACATTGATATTAGGGAACACAATCGAAAGGAAATTGAGTCGCATCCAATGGCGAAACGAATTACAATGATTCAGGGTTCTTCAATTGAGGCTGATACTATTCGTAAGGTTCATGAATTTGCCCAGGGGAAGAAGAAGATTATGGTTATTCTGGACTCTAACCATACGCACGATCATGTCCTAAATGAATTGAAAGCCTATGCTTCGCTGGTGACCAGAAATAGTTATTTAATTGTCTTTGATACGGCAGTGGAAGATGTTCCGGCGGATTATGATTGGGGAATAAGGACATGGGGAAAAGGTAACAATCCAAAAACCGCGGTATGGGAATTTCTAAAGTCGCACGACGAGTTTATAATTGACGAAATGATTCATAATAAACTATTGATTACTGTCGCTCCTGACGGGTTTTTGAAAAGAATAAAGTAGCATGAGTAATCAAACATTAGTTTCTATAGGAATACCTACGTATAATAGACCTGAAGGGTTAGCTAGGACTTTGGAAACTATTACCTCTCAGACATTCAAGGACATCGAAATCATTATTTCTGACAACTTTTCCGATAACTCCAAAGTCAAAGAGGTCATTGACAATTTTAAAATGAAGGATGGAAGGATAAATTCTTATTTACAAAGTACAAATATTGGGGCTGCGAATAACTTTGAATTTGTTCTTGAAAAAGCTTCTGGAAATTACTTCATCTGGGCGGCCGATGATGATAAGTGGGATGGCCCGGACTTTTTAGAAACCTTGCTTAAATATGCTATATCAAATGTTCTGGTATTTCCTGATGCAGTATTAACTTCTAATGATGGGGCTAACGAATATCCTCTTAAGGCGTATGAAAAGTGCAATGATCGACTAGACTATACAAAAGTATTTTGTTTAAACGGTGTTGGCCATCCAATTTATGGCCTGTTTAATTTAAAACTTTTCAAAGATTTAGGATTAGAATTTGAATTTGATCGGGATCTTTCTTATTACAACGAAGGTACATTTCTTCATAGACTGTTTTTGAATGCACCTGTAAAATATGTTAAGGAGGCAAAGATAATTTACAACAATAGTATTGCCAGGTCCGCAACTCAAACTCAATTAAATGATTTCTATAAATATTTCAATCGGGTTATCCTGATTTATGCGCAAGCAGATTTACCAAATGAGATCAAGTCTGACTTAATAAATGAGATATTTAGAAACTACGAATCTCATTTCCGGGATCTCATTTCAAAAATTATGAGCGAAAACGATAATAAAGAGATTCCTGCCGTAGACAGAATAAAAAAGGCGGTGAAAGTCTTACTTAAAGGCAAACTGTAGTCTTTAACGTTCCAAAGAATATATTATAAACCCAATAATGTTCAAAAAAGCAATAAAGAAATTCTTCTCGATTCTGGGTCTTCAAATTTCAAAAGCACAAAAGCCCGGCGGTCCGGATAAATTTACTTTGAATGGCCAGATCACGCTCTTTGAATGGCTCCGGGACTACAAGTTTGCGACCATCATTGATGTGGGTGCGAACGAAGGCCAGTTCGTTGATAAAATAGCAGGCGTATTTCCCGATGCCTGCATTCATTGCTTTGAACCGATTAAGTCGGTGTACGAACAGCTGACTGCCCGTTTTTACGGAAATAAGAACCTGATAACCTATAATTTTGGTTTGGGAGAGACATCAGAAGAACGGATGATTCACCTGAATGAGTATTCCCCCTCTTCATCCCTATTGGATATGCTGGACCTTCATAAAACGAATTTTGATTTTGCGGTTAAATCCGAACCGGCCTGCATTTCCCTGAAACGCCTGGACGATGTTTTTACCAGTCCACCCACTTCGCCGGTTTTGTTAAAGATCGATGTCCAGGGCTACGAGATGAATGTTTTGAAAGGTGGCGACAGGGTAGCGAGGGCAGCCGATGTTGTTATCATTGAAACGACGTTTACTCCATTATATAAGGATCAGCCCCTGTTTGCAGAGATATATGACTATTTCGTTGCCCGGGGATTTCGTTATGCCGGTAATATTGAGCAACTCATTTCACCTAAAAATTACCAGATATTACAGGCAGATGCTGTCTTTATTAAATCGTAAAGACAGGGTCTTTTTTTATGAACAACTCCCCTTTAATTACGGTAATTATTCCAACTCATAATTCTTCTGCCAGCGTGGCCGCCTGTATCGATAGTATCGAATCGCAGTCTTTTAAAAACTACGAAGCCCTGTTCATGGACGGTCTGTCATCTGATCAAACCATGGATATCATAAAAGCCAGGGCGTTGAGAAACGATAAGATTCGCTTCCTGTCAGAGAAAGACGATGGCATCTACGATGCTATGAATAAAGGAATCAAAATAGCCGACGGAGAATGGCTCCTGTTCCTGGGCTCGGACGACCGGTTACTGGATAACGCGGTGCTGGAAAAGATAGCACCGGTACTGGAATCTTCCGATGCTGATATGGTGTACGGAAATGTGAAAGTGGTAGGTGACGCGGTATGGGCCCATGACGGCGATATCTACGATGGTCCGTTTACCGTTCAAAAGCTCTTCAGTAAGAACATCTGTCACCAGTCCGTCTTCTACCGGAAATCGCTCTTTAATAAAATCGGTAACTACAATACAAACTATAAGATAGCGGCGGACTGGGATCTGAACCACCGTTGTTTTGCTAATGGGTCAGTTCAGTATGCCGACCAGACGATCAGTGCTTTTTATGCGGGCGGCGAAAGTTCACAGTTGAACCGGAATGATCTCTTTTCCAGCGAGGACCTGGTACTGAATCTGAAGAAATACCACGGTACCGGCTACTTCAGCCATTGGTATGCGCCATATTCCTGGGTATTTTATAACCTGGCCTGCAAACGGCTTTCTGAAAAAAACTATTTCGGATCCCTGTATTTTTTATTTTTTGCCCTTGTCCATTCGAAAAAGAAAATGGCCACACTCAAAAACTATCTCAACAATCTTTCCGGCCGGAATAAACCAGTCCCTGTTTCATGATCCGTTCACTCGCCCTGTACCTTCCCCAGTTCCACCCCATTCCCGAGAATGATGAATGGTGGGGAAAGGGTTTTACGGAATGGACCAACGTAACCAAGGCGAAACCCTTATACCGGAATCACTGGCAACCGCGGCTGCCGGCCGACCTGGGCTACTATGACCTGCGGGTGCCGGAAGTGAGGGAAGCGCAGGCCGAAATGGCGAAATCTTATGGGATCCACGGTTTCTGTTACTGGCATTATTGGTTTGCAGGCCGCCGCATCATCGAGCGTCCCTTCATTGAAATGTTGCAATCGAAGAAGCCCGATTTTCCATTCTGTATTTCCTGGGCCAACCAGACCTGGTCGGGCACCTGGCACGGACTGTCCAACAAGAAAATCCTGATCGAACAGACCTATCCGGGCAGGGAAGATTTTGAAAAACATTTTAATGTCCTGCTGCACGCGTTTGCGGATGAACGTTATATCGAAGTAAACGGAAAAAAACTGGTGTTTGTATTCCGGCCGATGGAAATGCCCTCGCCCGAACTCTTTACCGACACCTGGCAGGAGCTGGCACTTAAAAATGGTTTAAAAGGAATTCATTTTGTCGGCATGCATATGCCGCCGGACTGGGACAGTAAAAAATATGGATATGCAGCCTTATCGGATGCGGGCCCACAGCTTCACCGCTATACCGATCCCACCCTCGCGGATAAGGCTTTTCACTGGCTCTTAAATCTGGATATCCGGCGGGTAAAAAGGGAAAGATTTAATTTACCGAATATCATCAGCTACCGGAATTATGTAGATCGTTATCCCGATCATAAATCTCTTTCCAACGAATACCCGATGATTTATCCGGGCTGGGACAATACGCCCCGCAGCGGGTCCGAGGGCTGGCTGTTTGAAAACAGCAATCCCGACCTGTTTCGCGAACTATGCCTCAAGGCATTCAGGGAAACAGATAACAAACCGCCCGATGAAAGAATCGTACTGATAAAATCCTGGAACGAATGGGCCGAGGGCAATTACCTGGAACCCGATAAGAAATGGGGCCATGCTTACCTGCAGGCTTTTAAAGACGCCGTTACGGCGTTCAACAAGGAATGATGGAAATATGAAAAAAATGCTCCGTTACCTGAGAAGAATATTTTTTTCGGACCTGACCGTCCGTATGAATAACCTGGAGGATAAATTATCCAGTGCGCATACGGGCAAGGAAGCGCAGCTGGTTCTCCGCAACCAGTACCGGACACTGACAAAAGAAGACATTGCAAAATACAGTTTTGACGAAGTCGGATTCCGGCGCTATTCGCAGAATTCAGAGGACGGGATCCTCCTGTTCATATTTGCACTGATCGGCGTGACCAATAAAACCGTACTGGAAATCTGCGCCGGCGATGGCATCGAATGCAATGCGGCCAACCTGGTGATCAATCATGGCTGGAATGCGATTTTATTCGATGGTGATGCTGAAAGGCAAAAAATCGGTAAGGCATATTATGCCAAACATCCGGATACATTCACCTATCCACCGCGATTTGTTCATGCCTGGATTACCAAAGAGAATATTAATCAGCTCATCCGGGATACTGACCTGGGCGGAGAAATCGATTTACTTTCGCTCGACCTGGATGGTAATGATTACTGGATCTGGGAAGCCATCGACGCCGTGAATCCACGGGTGGTGGTGGCGGAAATACAATGCATCTGGGGCAATGAAAAAGCAGTAACCATTCCCTATGCCCCGGATTTTAAAACCCAGTATATCGATGGATTTGGTGTGTACAGCGGGGCGTCGCTGCAGGCTTTTATAAAACTCGCCAGGATAAAGGGCTATCGTTTTGTGGGATTGGAAAAATTCGGCTTCAATGCCTTTTTTGTGCGGGCAGATATCGGGGCCGGCGTCCTTCCCGAAGTGGATGGGGCAATCATTGAGAAAGTGCCTTTTGTAAAGTGGGCTAAAAAAAATCTTCTGCCTAAAGTGGCCGCATTGGATTGGCAGTCTGTATAGCATTCGTTCCGGGTCCATTCATTTCGTATGCAACTACTCGATGTCGATCTTCACCAAATATTTCCCTATAAGGAAATTTTTAATCCTTCCATCACAAGGAATGAGGACGGAACTTTCTTACTCATCTGCCGCCTGCAAAACAAATCTTCCGAAGGGAGTCTCGGCCTCTGCATACTGGACGCGAATTTTAATCCGGTGAGATCCATCGCGGTCATCCGTGATTCCCCGCTCATGAAGGGGGATGCCAAAATCATGCTGGAAGACCCACGGACCTTTTTACACGAAGGGAAAATTTATTTGAGTCATGTGGAGTCCAGTCCCTCGTTTTTATATTTCTGTTATACGGTCTTTGGTTCAATGACAGCGGATGGTTCCCTGCTGAATCCCATCATCCTGGACTACAAAAAGAACCGCCGCGCATTTGAAACCGTAAAAAGACTGGGGCAATCGGAAAAAGAAAAAACACTGCCACTGAAGAACTGGCTGGTGGACAAGAACTGGCAGTTTTTCATCCGTGAAAATGAATATTACTGCATCTACCAGGCAGGAGAAAAACATGAACTGTTTCGTTTTGAATACCCGGCAGGTACCATCCGGAAAAAATATAATACCTACAGTAAAATTCCCTGGGGTTATGGACGGATCAGCGGGGGCGCCAGTCCGGTGCTTCACAGCGATGGATTCTATTATTCGTTTTTTCATTCCTGGACGGAATGGAATAACCCTGCTGAAAAACAGACCTGGCTTCAGCGACGATACCATGTCGGGGTTTATTTGTTTGAAGAAAATCCTCCGTTCAGGATAAAATTAATTTCAGAATACCCCCTGGTTTCGGGATCGGAATCCGACAGGCTAGCGGGTTCAGGCCATTCGGCCGTATTTCCCGGCAGCGCCTTATTCGACAACGAAAAAAATGAATGGATCCTGGCAATCGGCTGGAACGACCATTCCTGTAAGATTGTCCGGATCCCCCAGGAGAAATTAATATCGGGGCTCTTACCCGTGTCCCGGCTTTCTTACCTGGCTATCCTGAAAAAAGAATCGGTACCGGTATTTAAAAAATTACGAGGTCTGGGTGGCAGGATGTACCGGGGTTCCGGACTAAAAAAAATATTGAGAAAAAAATAAAATAACAGGGACGATCGCATGTCTGCAAAAACGGCCATCATAACGGGTATTTCGGGTCAGGACGGAGCTTATCTGGCTTCGCTGTTACTCAGCAATGGCTATAGGGTTGTTGGCCTGGTTCGAAGTAATAGTGCCAGCGACCTGAAGGGACTGGAATACCTGAAGATCCGGAGCCGTGTGATCATTGAGGAATGCGACCTGCTGGATATCTCACAAATCATCAAACTGCTTTATCAGTATAAGCCGTCGGAAATATACAACCTGGCGGCGCAGAGTTCGGTTTCATTATCTTTTAAACAACCCATCGGAACTTTTCATTTCAATACCATTTCGGTATACAATCTGCTGGAAGCGATCAAGCTGGCGGATAAACATATCAAGTTTTACCAGGCGAGCAGCAGTGAAATGTATGGAAAAGTGAGTAGTCTTCCCATAACGGAGAAGACCGTGCTGCATCCCGTGAGTCCCTATGCGATATCAAAAGCGGCGGCGCACTGGAGTTGCATTCACTACCGGGAGAGTTATGGCATGTTTATCTGTTGCGGCATTTTATTCAATCATGAATCCTACCTGCGCAACAGTAATTTTTTCATGAAGAAGGTAATGACAGAAAGTATCCGGATCAGCCGGAATGAAGTTCCCAAATTATATGTGGGCAATATTGATATCAGCCGGGATTTCGGGTATGCACCGCTGTATGTGGAAGGCATGTACCGGATGATGCAGTCGGAAAAACCGGCAGACTTTATATTATGTTCCGGGCAGTCCATTAAACTCCGCCATATTATTGAATATGTATTTAAGCAGTTGAAAATAGATAACAGTCTCTATGAAGTGAGCAGCGAATTGTACCGGCCGGTGGACATCGAAAATATCTATGGCGACCCGGGCCGGGCAAAGGAAGAACTGGGATGGAATTATTCGATAACGAGTGAAGGCCTGCTGGATAAACTGCTGGCCGAGGAATTGAAAAACGCCGGGTGATGAAGAAACTGCTGATGGTAATTCCCTTCGACCGGTTTTATCCGCCTATGAATGGCGGCAGTCTGCGCTGCTTTAATCTACTGAACCAGCTCTGCAAATATTTTGAAGTGACGGCGCTCATGCACCAGGATATTGAATCGTTTTCAAAATCAGGCGCGGAGTTTCCGGACATCAAAAATGCAAACCTGTTAAGCACGAAGGACAATAAAGAAAAAAAAGATATTTATTCCCTGCTGCCATTAAAATACCGGGATGCGATCCGGTTCCGGATATGGAACCGGTCCCTGACCGAACCCGCCGAGAGCAGTTATTTATTACTCTATCCGCAGATGAAGGAATTTCTGCAATCGTACCCCGTGGATTATGTGATACTGGAAGACATGTCGATTATCTCCCTGGCCAAACTGGTGAAAAGATACCATCCGGGTGTACCGGTGATCTACGATGCCTATAATGTGAATTCGAAATTATCTGCCGTGGCATTGGAAAAATCCATGATCAGCCAGCGGGAATATGACGGGATTCTGAAAACAGAGACCTCATTATATAACTGGGTGACGAAAATATTTACCTGCAGTGAGAATGACCTGGAAGAGTTGCGCAGCATGAACGGGGGAAGGATCGACGGCGCGGTGATTCCCAATGGAGTTGGGATTCCGGATACACTGAAAGAAGAACCCGCGGAGAGCGGACTGGGAAGCAATGAAATTCTTTTTTGCGGTTCACTGGATTACCTGCCCAACCAGGAAGGATTGTCCTGGTTTTGCAGACACGTTTTCCCGCTGGTGCTGAACCGTCTGCCGGCCGCACAACTGCTGGTGGTGGGAAAGGGAAATCCGGGGGAAGATCTGGCGGAGCTATTGAAGGGCCGGGGGATCGTGAACTATGGAATGGTGGACCGGGTAGATACATACTATAAAAAAGCGGCCCTGGCAGTTGTTCCTTTGTTGTCGGGCAGCGGCACGCGTTTAAAACTGCTTGAGTCCATGGCGCACCGGGTGCCGGTGGTGTCCACTACATCCGGCGCAGAGGGGATCAACTATGCCGATGGGAAAAATATCCTGATTGCAGACGGCGCGGAATTATTTGCGCAGCGCGTAGTGGAGATGCTGGATAATCCGCCAATGGCCCGGCAGATTTCACAGGAGGCATTTCGTTTCGTACAAAATGAATATGACTGGAATATCGTGGGAAAGAAAATGTTCGATTATATTTCGGGCCTGAATTGACCCATAGCCCGGAACTTATTTCAGTAGTATGGAAATAGATCAACCCCTGGTTTCAGTACTGATGACGGCCTTTAACCGGGAAAAATATATCGGGGAGGCGATAGACAGTGTGCTGGCCTCGGGCTACACCCATTTCGAACTGATCATTGTGGATGATTGTTCATCCGATAAAACGGTAGACATTGCCCGGTCGTATGAATCAAAAGATACCCGTGTTCGTGTATATCAGAATGAAAGGAACCTGGGGGACTATATTAACCGCAATAAGGCGGCAGGCTATGGAAGCGGCAAATATTTCAAGTACCTGGATTCGGATGATATCATTTATCCCCAGTCGCTTTCCATATTTGTGGACGGGATGGAAAAAAATCCGGATGCGGCGCTGGGCATCATGAGCGGTGCGGTAGACGAGGAAAAAAAATTCCCCTATCTCCTGTCGCCTTCCGAAGCCTACCATTATCATTTTTATGAGAAGGGGGTATTCGATACCGGCCCTTCTGCCCTGATATTCAGGGCCGGTTCATTCCGCGAAATCGGTGGCTTCAGCGGGAAGCGATATGTGGGTGATTCGGAAATAAATTTAAGACTGGCGGCCCGCTGGCCGGTCGTGATGCTACCCCCCGCCCTCATATACTGGCGGGAGCATGAAGGGCAGGAAATCCGGGCAGGTTCCATTTCCACGGGATACCTGGAATTGGAGCTGCCGATGATCCGGGAAGAGTTAAATAAGAAAGAGTGCCCTTTGTCGGAGAAGGAAAAAAAAGACATCATCGGAAATTTAAAAGCGATTTCTGCCAGAAAAATACTTAAACTTGCCTTAGTTCAGAAACACCCCTCACAAGCAATTTCGATTTACCGGAAATTGACCCTGAAACCCATCGATATATTTAAAGCCCTTTTTCTGAAAAAGAAAAGATGAGACGGCAATATATACATGGTCCTAAATCTGTAAAAGATGAAAGGGAATTATTTTACGGTTGGAGAAAATGAAAACACTCGTTCCAAGAGATTGCAGCGGTTAAAGAATCTTACCCGGATTCCATTTCACCTGTTGCTGCGGCTGGCTGTTTTTTATACCAAAAAGCTTTTAGGATTTTCAGGTACCGCAAAAGAAAATGCGGATAATTATTATTTTCTCACGCTGATCAACTGCGATGCGTATTCGGTCAGGATTGATAAGACCTGTTACGAATTTAAAAAAAGAGATGGCACGAAGTTTCTGGCAAGAAGAAATCCCAGCAGCGATCTGGAAGTATTTAACCAGGTGTGGGGAAGAGATGAATACGATAAAGCAGCCAGTCTGGTGACTTCCAGCGCACGCGATAATATGGTCATAATCGATGCCGGCGCAAATGTGGGTTATACGACCCTGTTCTTTCATCATTTATTCCCGGATGCCCGGATTATTTCCATCGAACCGGATGAAGAAAATATGCACATGTTCGATGAAAATATGAAGTTGAACCGGGCAGGTAATATTATATCTGTAAAAGCCGGTTTATGGAGTCACCGCTGCAATTTAGAGGTAGATAAGAATTTCCGGGATAACCGGGAATGGTCGTTCCGGGTAAGGGAAACAGATCACAAAACAGGTTTGCAGGGCATGCATATAAGCGATATCATGGACGATTTCGGTCTGGATGAAATTGATCTGCTGAAAATAGACATCGAAGGGGCGGAAAAGCAATTATTTGAAGATAAGGCGCGGACGAAAGAAGTATTGGGAAAGACGAAAATCATTGCTATGGAAATTCATGATGAGGAAGTGTCGCGCGAAGAAGTATATGGTATGCTGGATGAGAACCGGTTTTCTCATTTTGACTATTCTGATTTAACAATTGGCCGTAAACAAGACCAGATCGCGGCAAGCGATTTGTATGAATAAGGAGTTTCCTATCCTGACAGGTATATTGAATGCGATTTTCTCTAATCCGGAAAATTTCATCCATTGTGAAGATCGTACATGTAATTCCGGGCTTTCTGCCGGACAGTGTCGGCGGATCCGAGGTATATTGCTGGACTCTTTGCAAACAGCTCCAGAAGCAGGGAATCCAGGCGGAAGTGGTAATACCCGGTTTTGGCGAGAATCAGACCACCGAATATTATTACGATGGCATCCGAGTGACCCGCTATGCCGAACCCACAGTTCAGTCCCGCCTGCATATTGCGGGCCTAAAACTTCCGGAGGGTCTCAGCTATTTCAGGCAGTATTTACGGGAATCCAGGCCGGATTGCGTTCATTTTCACGGACTCTATCCGGGCATCGGTATCACCATCCAGCATTTAGCCATTGCCAAGGCAATGAAAATCCGGGTCGTGTATACGATGCATATCCCCGGCCATATCTGCATCAATCAAACCCTGATTCACAATGATGTAGAGCCCTGCGACGGGATCATCCGGCCCCTGCGTTGCGCTGCCTGCAATCTCAAACACCGGGGAACCAACAAGGTGGTTTCAGAAGCCCTGGCAGGTGTGAGTTCACTATTATTTAACGAGGGCATTGATCCCGGTTTGTGGAATAACCGCCTCGGTACGGCCCTGTCGGCGGTAGACCGGGTGGAGGATTTGAAGATCATGCTGGCCCGCCTGTCCATCCTCTGCGACCGGGTGGTGGTACTGGCAAGATGGTTTTATGATATGATGGCAGCGAATCATTTTCCGACGGAAATTATGGAGTATATGCCTCCGGGCCTTACTTATAAAAACGAAAGCATCACCAACGATTCGTCCGTGCCCTTTAACCGCCCGGATTCCATAAAACTGATCTACTCGGGGCGGATCGACCCTATAAAAGATATTCAGCTACTGGTACAGATATTCAATGAGCTGCCGGAAAATAAATTTGAGCTGAGCATATATGGAAAACCAACCGATCTTTCTTATTATGCGAAGTGCAGGAAGTTATCTGAAAACAATCCGGATATCCATTGGCGCGGGGTCTATTCCCGGCAGGATCTGAATTCCATATTCCGGCAGCATGATATGCTGGTTCTGCCATCGGCCGTTTCGGAAATGTCGCCGATGGTAATCCAGGAAGCCTTCGGCGCCGGGATTCCGGTATTGGCCAGTGATGTATTTGGAAATCACGAATTGATAACCCATGGGCAGAACGGGTTATTGTTCCCCTTTAAGTCCGGGAGCGACCTGAAAAAACAATTGGTTCGCCTGGTGGAGGAGCCGGATTTGCTGGATAATCTAAGGAGTAATGTTCAACTACCCCTGGATTTTGAGGAAGTGGCGATAAAATATACGGAACTCTATAACAATCTCGTTTTCGCTACAGCATAGCCAGCGACATGAAAGTTTCAGAAAACCATAAAACCAACCTGGTTTCGGTGATCATACCGGCGTACAATGCCGGAAAGTTTATCGCAGCCACGATTCAGTCTGTGCTCGACCAGGACCATCCGGAGATCGAACTGATTATAGTAAATGACGGATCAGAGGATAATACGGATCATGTGGTGATGGGGTATTTAACAGACCCGAGGATACAATATGTGTTTCAGAAAAATGCAGGCTGCTCGGCCGCCAAGAATACCGGTCTGCGTCTGGCGTCGGGAAATTATATTCAGTACCTGGATGCGGATGATCTGCTGAGTAAGGATAAAATCAGGGAGCAGGTGGCCGTACTAAAATCGGAACGCTGCGCGATTGCGGTCTGCCGTACCAAATCATTTAATAAAAAGCCGGAAGATGCGGGCAGCCTGGAAATTGATTCAGAGTTTCTCCGCAATTCGGACAAGCCGTTTGAATTTATCCTGAACCTGTACGGCCTGAATGGAAAGAACGGCATGATTCAGCCGAATGCCTTTCTGATCACGCGGGAGATTGCGGACCAGATCGGTGCTTATGATGTTTCTATTTCCCCTGCACCGGATGAGGATGGCGAATATTTTTGCCGGGCCATGCTGGCGGCGGATAAGATATATTTTACCGAAAAAGGGGTCAATTATTATCGCAAGGCTTCCGATGCTACGCTCAGCCTTTCAAAACAGGTGAGTTATCCTTATGCGAAAGGCGCTTTGAAATCCTGGCAGCTGATTACGAAACACCTGCTGGCCGTGGAGAATTCGGAGCGGGTAAGACGGATCATGGCGGGTTATTTTGCCAGCTTCATTTACCTGTATTCACAATACAAGGGGCTTGGCAAAGAAGCCGAAGGAGAAATATCAAAGCTGGGCCTGAAGCAGATACCCGCTGCCGGCGGCGAGAATTTCAGGAAAATGTCGAAGTGGATCGGATTTCATAATGCCCTCTTTGTAAAGAACCTGGCTTCTTCACTCAAAAAAAAAGTATAACTCTATTATCGAACGGACACCTGCCTTTTTTCTGATCGGTTGCGGCAGGATCGGGGAGCGCCATGCTGCCCTGATGCAGAAAACCGGGCGGTTGCTGGCGGTCTGCGATATCAATAAGGAGCGGGCCGACAAGCTGTCGAAACAATACCAGGCGAAGGCTTTTTATGATCTCCGGGACCTGCTGAACGAAGAACCGAAAGCAGATGTCACGGCGGTTTGCACACCGAATGGATTGCATGCCTCGCATGCCATTCATTTTCTGAATGCCGGGATGCATGTGCTTTGTGAAAAGCCGATGGCGATCTCCGTCTCCGACTGCCGGGACATGATCGAAGCATCGGATACAAGCGGGAAGAAATTATTTATCGTAAAACAGAACCGGTTCAACCCGCCGCTGCAGGCGCTGAAAAAAATACTGGACGAAGGAAGGCTGGGAAAAATCTACAGCCTCCAGCTGAATTGTTTCTGGAACCGCGGTCCTGAATATTATAAAGATTCCTGGCGGGGTAGTTCAGCGCTGGACGGCGGAACGCTCTATACCCAGTTCAGTCATTTTATCGATCTGTTGTACTGGCTGATCGGCGATGTGAAAGAGGCGAAGGCGATACTGGCCAACTACGCACACCAGGGACTGATTGAATTTGAAGATACGGGTGTGGTGATCCTGGAATTCGAAAACGGGGTGCTCGGCACGCTGAACTATACTGTGAACAGTTACGAAAAAAATATGGAGGGTTCCATTACACTCTTCGGGGAAAAGGGAACCGTGAAAATCGGCGGCCAGTACCTGAACAAAGTCGAATACCAGCAGATGGAAAACTATTCGATGGAAAATATACCGGCAGGAAATGCCGCGAATGATTATGGCAGTTACCAAGGTTCCATGAGCAATCATGATAAGGTATATGAGAACCTGGTTCGTTTCCTCGAAAAAAAAGAACCGGTTTACATGAGTGCAGCGGATGGCATGAAGACGGTGGAGATTATTGAAAAAATTTATAAAACAGCATTGCGGATCTCATGAATAATAAACCTGTAATTCTGAATGCCGGCATCAGCGAAGACGTGGAATTTGGATCCCGGGTGAGAATCGTCCAGCCCGTCAACCTCTATGGCTGCCGGATCGGGGACGATTGTTTTATCGGGCCCTTTACCGAAATACAGAAGGGGGTGCAGATCGGGAACAAGACGAGAATTCAGTCCCATGGATTTATCTGTGAACTGGTTTCGATCGGGCACGATTGTTTTATCGGTCACGGTGTGGTGTTTATCAATGATCCTTTTGAAAACGGCGGGCCCGCACAAGGCGATAAAACAAAATGGAAACCAACCCGCGTGGGGAACGAGGTGTCGATCGGGTCCAACGCCACGATCATGCCCGTTACCATATGTGACGGAGCGGTGATTGGTGCGGGTGCCGTGGTAACGAAAGATATCACGGAGCCCGGAAATTATGCGGGCAATCCGGCAGTGCGGATTATGAAAAAACAAAAAGGGCATTCCCTGTAATGGCAATAAAAAAACTGGCCATTGTTACCACGCATCCCATCCAGTATAATGCTCCCTTGTTTCGGTTGCTTACGGAAAGAAACCGGATTGCTCCGAAAGTATTTTATACCTGGGGGAAAACATCCATTGAAAATAAATTCGATCCCGGATTCGGTAAGCAGATTCAATGGGATATACCCTTACTGGACGGATACGATTACGAATTCCTGGAAAATGTTTCGACAGAAAAAGGATCCCATCATTTTAAAGGGATTATCAATCCGGATATTATCACCCGGATAGATGCCTTTGAGGCGGATGCGATCCTGGTCTTCGGCTGGTCGTTTCAGAGCCATTTAAAACTATTGCGTCATTATCATAAAAAGATTCCCATTCTGTTTCGTGGGGATTCCACACTGCTGGATCCGATTTCTTCGCTGAAGGCCGGACTCCGGAGGCTGTTCCTGAAATGGGTTTACAGTCATATTGATTTTGCCCTTTATGTTGGAAAAAATAACCGGGCATATTTTAAGTGGATGGGATTAAAAGACGGGCAGCTAAACTATGCACCTCATGCGATTGACAATAAACGCTTTGCTGCGGAGTCGGATACCGACGCAATAAAAGAGCCTGGAATCCGCGGCGGCCTGGGCATTGGTACAGATGAAATCGTATTTCTGTTTGCCGGAAAGCTGGAAGAGAAAAAAGATGTGATCAGTTTATTGAGAGCGTTCACAAAATCACCCCTGGGCACCCGGCTGGTGATTGTTGGAAACGGTCCGCTGGAAAGCCCCTTAAAAGAGGCCTTCGAAAAAATTCCATCTGTTCATTTCATGGATTTTCAGAACCAGTCGCAGATGCCGTCGATCTACCGGCTCGCCGATGTTTTTGTTCTTCCTTCCAAAGGTCCCGGCGAAACCTGGGGGCTCGCGGTGAATGAAGCTATGGCTTCCGGTCTCGCGGTTTTAGTAAGCGATCGTTGCGGCTGCGCGGCCGACCTGGTAGAGGATGGAAAGAACGGCTATATATTTAAATCGGAAGATATCAGCGACCTCGGCAGCAAAATGGCGTTGCTGGTGAATGCCGGGAAAGCCAGGATCCGCGAAATGGGCGCCTATTCAGCGCATAAGATTGCATCGTTTTCTTTCGAAGCAGTCTGCGTAGCCATTGAAAACATTCTGCATAATAATATCCGGGAAAAAGCATGAGTTCTACCTTATTTCAAGAAACGAATCTTCCGTTGAACCCGGCGGATTATCCCAACGAGATCATCGGGGTGGATTCGCTGAAATCAACGGGTGCACAGGGGCGCATACCCGAACTCGATGGTTTGCGGGGAATCGCGGTATTGATGGTGATCTCTTTTCATTATATCAATAACCAGTTGGTGAACGCCGGATCCCGGTTGGGTCAGATATTATATAAGCTCACTTCCTTTGGATGGGTAGGCGTCGATCTGTTTTTTGTATTATCCGGGTTCCTGATCGGCACGATCTTAATGCGCAACCGCGGATCAAAAAATTATTTCTCCACTTTTTACCTGCGGCGGGTGGTGCGCATCATCCCGAATTATTATTTACTGATCGCGGTTTTCGTGATCATAAATTTCATCCCGGTATTTGCATCAGATTATTTCCTGGCAGGCGACCGCGTAATTCCCGTCTGGGCTTATTTACTGATGGTCCATAATATCTTTATCGCCCATCTGCAGAATTTTGGAACGACCTCCGTATCCGTCACCTGGTCGATCGGCGTGGAAGAACAGTTCTATATCGTATTTCCCCTGCTTGTATTTTTATTAAAGGAAAAATGGCTGCCCCTGATCCTGGGTGCGGCGATCATTATTGCCCCGCTGATCCGGATGCAGTATGATAACTGGATACCGCCCTATGTGCTGCTTCCCTGCCGGATGGACTCCATTGCCTTCGGCGCGATGATCGCCTATGTGAATCATTTTTATTCATTATCGGCCGTCGTAAAAAAATATCTCGTTCCAATCGTTGCCGTACTGGTGCTGGATGCACTGATCTGCGGATACCTCTTCATCCGCTATGCGGACCTGGGTGTGATGCGGAACACATTGTTTGCAATTATATTTTCCGGCATGGTGGTCTTTGCCCTGGTATATAAAAATTCTGTGTACGGCGCCATCCTGCGCTATAAGAAACTGGTTTGGATCGGTGTTATTTCTTATTCCCTGTATCTTTTTCACAGCATCATCCTCGGCATGTGCAAGGCGATTGCCGGAAGTATCGGTTCGAATAACCTGGAAACATGGAAGGGCGGGGCCGTTTCGATCGCGGCGCTTGGATTATCCATCGGATTTTCCTGGCTCGTATATAAAAAATTAGAGACACCATTTGTATCCTTCGGAAAAAGATTTAAATACTGACCATGCGGATGATGATTGTAGGATCGGACAAAGTGTACGCGATTGAAAACTATTACCGGAACCATCTGATGGAGCAGGGCGTAGAGATCTCCCTGTTTACGGCGCAGAGTTATTTTTACGATTATTATCAGAAATCCGTCATCCATAAATTATTATACCGCGCCTCACTTTCCGGGATCATTCCGAAAATAAATAAGATGTTCCGGGAACGGGTGGAAGAATTCAATCCCGACATCATCTGGATATTTAAGGGAATGGAGATTGTGCCCGAATCGCTGGTCTGGGCGCAGGACAGGAATATAAAACTGGTGAATTATAATCCCGACAACCCGTTTATTTTTTCCGGCCGGGGAAGCGGCAATCCAAATGTGACGAATTCCATTTCCCTCTACGACCTGCATTTCACGTATAACCTGGATGTGAAGGAAAAACTGGAGCATGAGTATCAGGCAAAAACGGCTTATCTGCCCTTCGGATATGAGCTGAGCGATTCCGTGTATGAACTTTGCACGGACCAGCCGGAAATTTTAAAACTTTGCTTTTTGGGCAATCCAGATACTGACCGTGCCGCTTTTATAGAAGCGATGGCCCAGGCGGGCATCCCGGTAGATGTATATGGAAACGACTGGAAACAATTTGTAAAAAATTCCGCCATCACTATATCCGGACCGGTATACGGCGAAGAATTCTGGAAAATACTAAGGCGCTATCGCATTCAGCTGAACCTGATGCGGCCGCATAATGAACATTCGCATAACATGCGCAGTTTTGAAGTGCCCGCCGTGGGTGGCATCATGCTCGCGCCGGATACTCCTGATCACCGGAACCATTTTGAAAACGGAAGGGAAGTATTTCTGTTTTCCGGGATCGACGATGCGATCGGTAAGGCGAAAGCAATTCTGAACATGCCGGCAGCCGATGCGGATGAGATCCGGACAAATGCCCGCAACCGTTCAGTGGAATTTGGCTATAGTTACCGGAAGAGAAGCCATCTGGCATTACAGGAAATGAGAAAAATCGTATTCTGAGCGCCATGAAAGAAAAAAACATGGCCGTCGCCATTTACACGCATCCCGAACTTTTTCCTCCGGTACTCAATGCCGTCGATGAACTGGCCGGCGTTTTTAAAACGGTGCATATCATTTCAAGAAACCTGGTTGCCCGGAACTGGAGCTACCCGGATAATGTGCAGCTTTTAAGCAGCGGCAATTATGTCTCCATCCGGGATTCAGAAAAAGCGCCGATGAAATGGAAATTAAATTCCTTTTTCCGGTTTACCCGGGATTTCCAGCGGATCCTGAAAAAGGAGAAGCCGGACTGGGTGATGTGCAACGATCCGATCAGTTTATATGCATTCAGCCTGATCCGCCCCCTGCTGGGATATTCACCCAGGCTATGGTATCATAATCATGACGTGGTGGACCTGGAAAGTCAGCGCAAATTCTCGGTGGGCTGGTTTGCTGTGCGGTCGGAAAGAAAGCAGTTTAACAAAATCGATTTATTCACGCTTCCCTCGAAGGACCGGCTCAAGTATTTTCCCATCGAAAATCTGAAAGGGAAAAGCCTGGTGATACCCAACTATCCGTCTCTTCGCAGAATGAAGAAGCCAACCCGCACGGACAAAAGTCTGTCGGGAGAACTTAAATTAATATACCAGGGCCATATTGGCGAGGGCCATGGGTTGAAAGAGATCATAGAATTTGTAAAAACGGATCCCGGTCTCCGGCTGACGATTATCGGGCCGGGAAATGAACCTTTTGTACAATCACTGAAAACCCAGGTATCCACTGCGGGAATCGAAGACCGGGTTTCCATACGGGATCCGGTTCCGTATGCGGAGTTATCGGCCATTACCCGGCAGCACCAGGTGGGCCTGGCCATTCATCAGCCGGTAAACACGGCTTTTCGTACGGCTGCGCTGGCATCCAACAAGATCTATGAATATGCCGCGTCGGGGTTGACGGTTCTTTATTATGGCGATGAGCATTACAGGCACTGGCTGGGTAATTACCGGTGGTGTTTTCCAACCAGGCTGACCATGGATGATTTATCGGCCTCGATTCGAAATATCCGGGCAAATTATCCGTTGCTCAGTGAGATGGCGGAAGCGGATTTCCAGAATAAGCTGAACTTTGGGGCCGTGTTTCACCAGGTTCTTCCTTTGCTGGCAGCCTCACAATCTTCGAATCAGGGAATTAAAAGGACTCCGTTTTCAAATAACCGATGAGTTGGACAGATACCATATTTAGAAGAATGCCCTTATTCAAAGGGAAAGAAAGGCTGGCGAAATTTGTTTTTACGCGGCAGATCAGCGGGAAAAAAAACCGGGTGATCAAGGGCCGGTTCGGGTGCGAATACCTGGTACCGAATATCGTGGAGAATATCGGTTTTGAAATATTTATAAACGGGATCTATGAGCAGGATACCTCTGATTTTATAGTCCGCACAATTCCGGAAAACGGCGTGTTCCTCGATCTGGGCGCCAATATCGGAGCGATTACTATTCCCGTATTGACCAAAAGAAGGGACCTCACCATCGTATGTGTTGAAGCGGCTCCCTGGATATATCATTTCCTGGAAAAGAATCTGGCACGCAATGGCGGTCATAGCGTATTTGCCGTTAACAAGGCACTTTATGATACCGATAATGAAATCCTGAATTTCTATTCGCCGGATGATAAATTTGGTAAAGGCTCTTTATCTCCTGTATTTACAGATAAAGTGGTTCAGGTGAATACGGTCAGGACAGACAGCCTGTTGAAGGATCTCGGCATTCAGAAAGTGGATCTCATTAAGATCGACGTGGAAGGCTACGAATGCCATGCATTTAAGGGAGCCGAGTCTTTACTGGGCAGAGCCGATGCACCGGATATAATTTTTGAATTTGTGGACTGGGCCGAAGAAGCGGCCAACGGCACAACCGTCGGTGCATCACAACAGTTCCTCCGCGACAAGGGCTACCGGATTTATTATTTTAAAAAATCAGGTACGATGGAGGAAGTAAAGGGAATACTGACAAAAGGGTTTTTCATGCTCTACGCAACGAAAAAAAACACGTGAGAAAGAATATTGCGATAGCGACTCTTTTTCTCTTCTTCCTGCTCTGGCTGGTGGACAGCCTGACCATTCTGGAGAATATATCTGTCTGCATATTTGTTTATTTCCTGTTTGATTTCCTGGAACTGCTCGGCAAGAAAATTGTGATCCTGGAATTCACCAATATCATAGCAGCGCTTACCTGCCTGCTGATGCCTGTTATTTTTTATCACCAGTATACCAGGGAGAATGATCTTGCCCGGATTTGGGTAAAATATATGCCCGTTTCCTCTGATGATTATTTTTCTTTTATGGTGCCGGCGGTAATATCCCTGGCAATCGGGCTTCGGATTCCATTATCCAAGTCGGTGCGGAAGAAATCACCGGAAGCCTATATGGATAAAATGAAGCAGGTGCTCCAAACGAAGCCGCCGGTGGGTCTGGCTTTGATAGGCGTGGGATTGGTTGCCGGTTTTCTGAACTTCCTTGCGCCCAAAAACCTGGAGCAGGTTTTCTATTTACTGGATCACCTTACCTATGTCGGCGTGTTCTATGTTATTTATTCACCCGGTAAGAATAAACGGGTTGTGGTTCCTTCCGTAATCGGACTGATGGTTGCCCAGGCCCTGGCGACGGGTATGTTTGGTGAACTGGTTTTTTTAACCGCCTGTGCACTGGTGCTGATTCTGCTTGGTAATAAGATGACGTTTGGACGAAAAGTGGTGGTTGTATTTACCGGAATGGCCCTGATTATCCTGCTTCAGTCTGTCAAAACAGACTACCGGCAAAAGTCATGGTATGAAGGAGCGGGTTCGGATCCCGCCTATTTTGCAGAACTGATAGGGGAACGAATAGCGGATCCTTCGGAGTTGCTGGAACCGAATAAATTATTTTTCATGGCCATCCGCATCAACCAGGGTTGGCTGGTGGCAATGACCATGAAACGGGTTCCTGCCAAATTTGATTTTGCTTACGGAGAAACGATCTGGCAGTCGGTGGCTGCTGCTTTTTTACCAAGGTTTATCTGGCCGGAGAAACCCAATGCGGGCGGCAAGGCAAACCTGAAACGGTTCTGGGGGTACGACCTGGTCGGATTCAGTATGAATATCGGGCCTTTCGGGGAAGCCTATGCGAATTTTGATGTGCTGGGTGGTATAGTGTATATGTTTTTCTATGGACTGTTTTTCAATTTCATGCTGACCTCCATATTGAAATTTGCAGAGAAGCGGCCGACCATTGTGTTATGGCTGCCCTTTCTTTTCTATTATTCCATAACGGTGGAAACGGATCTGCTCACTACCATGAGCTCGCTGGTAAAGGGCCTGATCTTTATGTGGATTATTTTCAAAATATATCATATCGCATTCCGGCTGGATCTCTGATGAAGACGCTTTCATTTTTTTTCCGTCATCCGCACGCGATCTATTTCAGCCTGGAAAAATTATTCCATGCCGTGGCGGGCGAGGTTGCGAAGGTTTCGAACAGCCCGTTCTTTGTAAAGGAGATCAGCCTTCCGTTCACGAGCAAGCTCAGCAGCATCCGGAAAAATATTTCGTTCGTGAACCGGGCACAATCGGAGATCAATCATATCACCGGCGATATTCATTACACGATCCTGGGCTGCAGCCGTAAAAACATTAATATACTTACGATCCACGATTGTGTACTGCTTCATTTTTATCCCAAAACCAATCCACGCCATTGGATCATAAAATGGCTCTGGTACCGGATGCCGGTAAGGAAGGCCGATGCGATTACCGTGATTTCTGAAAACACAAAAAAAGACCTGCTTCATTTTACAAACTGTGCACCGGAGAAGATCCGGGTTATCCCGAATTTTATTGATGTTTCATTTAAGTACAGACCCAAAGAATTTAATGCGGGTTATCCCCGGCTTTTATTTATCGGCACGGCGCCGAATAAAAACCTGGAGCGGACGGTGGAAGCGATCCGGGATCTTCCGGTTGAATTAATCATTGTGGGTTACCTCGATGATGCGCAAACAGAAAACCTGAAAGCAAAAAAAATAAAATATCAGCTGCTGAATAAATTATCGGATTCCGAAATGCGGGATGCTTACGCCGATGCCGATATCGTTTTATTTCCATCCACCTATGAAGGGTTTGGACTTCCCATTATCGAGGCCCAGGCCACCGGCAGGGCCGTGCTGACCAGTCAGCTGGAACCGATGGTTTCCGTAGCCGGCGGGGCCGCCGCCTTCGTGGATCCATACCAGTCCGATTCAATCCGTGATGGATTGAAAAAAGTAATTGCCAATGAAAGCTGGCGCAGGGAACTTATTGAAAAGGGATTCAGAAATGTGGAACGTTTTCAGCTCGCAAACGTGTCGAAACAATACAGGGATCTCTATGATGAACTCGTAAAGAAAAGAACGGGATAGCATGTGTGGCATTGCAGGCATATTAAACCGGGAGGAACCGGTAGCAAAAGAGCAAATCCGCCGGATGACGGATTCGATGAGTCACCGGGGTCCGGATTCAGAAGGGTTTTTTCTGGACCGTGAACTCGCATTCGGCCATCGCCGGCTTTCGATCATTGACTTATCAACGGCTGCCAACCAGCCCTTCGAAGATGTGTCGGGCCGGTATGTGATCGTGTTCAATGGTGAAATTTACAATTACGCTGAAATAAAACCGGCGCTGGCCGATTATCCTTTCCGTACGCATGGCGATACGGAAGTGATCCTGGCCGGCTATATTAAATGGGGAGCGGACTGCCTGACCCGGTTGCGGGGTATGTACACGATCGTGATCTGGGATAAACAGGAAAGGAATTTATTCATCGCACGGGATCGCCTCGGCGTGAAGCCACTCTATTTTTACCATGACGAAAAAACATTTGTATTCGCATCCGAGATCCGCGCGATTTTATCGATTGGTAAAACAAACCGGAAAATAGATCCCACCGGCATCGCGGAATATTTCCGTTACCAGTCCGTCGGTTTTCCTTTTTCCCCGGTGGCCGGCATCCGGCAGATGGAAGCCGGAACCTGGATGACCGTAAAAAACGGCGAGCTGAAAACGCAGCGGTACTGGGATCCGACGGCTAAAAATTATGCTTTCGATTTTACAGATAAAAAGCAGGTGCAGGGCAGGGTAAAAGAACTGATGCTCCAGTCAGTAAAACTAAGACTGGTGAGTGATGTTCCAGTGGGTGCTTTTTTATCGGGCGGAATCGATTCCAGCGCGGTGGTCGGACTGATGGTGGAAGCCGGCGATCCTTCGCCCAATACATTTAATATCTCCTTTGATGAATCTGAATATGATGAATCGAAATATGCGCAGATCATCGCCAAAAAATTCAACACCCGGCATATACAGATCCGGCTGCAACCGGAAGTGATGCTGGAGGAACTGACGAATGCGCTGGATGCCATGGATACACCCAGTGGCGATGGCATCAATACCTATGTGGTGTCGAAGGCCATTCACAGGGAAGGGATCCGCGTGGCGCTTTCGGGCGTTGGGGGTGATGAATTGTTTGTCGGATATCCCATCTTTCAGCATTATATCAGCCTGCAGCAAAAAAAATCACTTTGGAAAACGCCTGCTTTCCTGAGATCCGGGTTTTCCCGTTTGTTGGGCAGCGGAGAAAAAAAAGATCGCATGCGGCAGTTCATCAACCTGCCTTCACCCGATATTGAATATTCCTATCCCATATTGAGGCAACTGCTTTCACCCGCCGCATTAAAGGAATTTACATCGCTGAATGATGCGGGCGAAGAAACATTGGCAAAACAATTGATCTCAAAAAGCTGTGCACTATCCAAACTGCCGTTTTACAGCCAGGTGACGGCGGCCGAATACCTGGGCTATACGCAGCAGACCCTGCTGAAGGACACCGATCAGATGAGCATGGCCAATTCGCTGGAGATCCGCGAGCCTTTTTTTGATCAGGACCTGGTTGAGTTTCTGATGTCGGTACCGGACGCCTTTAAAGTGCCGGTGTATCCGAAAAGCCTGCTGGTGGAATCGTTGAAACCTCTCCTGCCGGATGAAATCGTTCACCGGAAAAAACAGGGATTCGTATTTCCCTGGAAGGAGTGGATGAAAAAAGAGCTGAAGAGTTTTTGCGAAACCCATCTTAATCATATCGCTGAACGGGATTTTATCCGGGGTGCGCCGTTGAAAGAATCATGGAACCGGTTTTTGTCCGGCGATCCCGATATCCGCTGGCAGCAGATCTGGCTTTTCGTAGTGTTGGATTACTGGATGGAAAAAAACGGACTGAGCTGATGCCGGAAAATGCGATCTAAAAAAATGGAATGAGCTGATGCCCGAAAATGAATCCCGAAAGAAAATCATGATATTCGCAGACTGGTATGAGCCGGGGTATAAGGCCGGCGGCCCGATCCAGTCGGTCCGGAATTTTGTGTCCGCGATGAAGTCGGCCTATTCAATTTCCATTCTCACCACCGATACCGACCTGGGCGAATCGAAGCCCTATCCCAACATTCCGGCCAATCAATGGATAGATAAACAACCGGGCCTGCGCATTTACTATGCGACAAGAAAATTACTGAGGGGGAAACTGATCCTGGACCTGATCAATCAGGAAAAGCCGGATTTCATTTATCTGAACAGCATGTATTCCGTGCGCTTCAGCATCTTACCGCTGACTTTGCTTTGGCGAAAAAAAATCAGTGCGCAGATTGTATTGTCTCCGAGAGGTATGCTGCGTGAATCGGCGATAAAATCAAAATCAACCCGGAAGAAATTATTCATATCCCTGCTCAACCGGATGGGGATTCCGAAAAAAATTCGTTTTCATGCCACGGATGAACAGGAGCAGAATGATATCCGGCATTATTTCCCCAGGGCCGGCCAGGTGAGTATGATCTCGAATTTTTCTGCTGAACTTCCTTCCGGAATATCGACTATAAAAAAAGTTGCGGGTAGTTTGCGCTGTGTATTCATATCGCGCATCATGGCCATAAAGAATATTCAGTTTTTCCTGGGTGTGCTGGCGCAGGTTCCCGAAGCGGCTCATGTGGAACTGGGGATCTATGGTGAAGTGGAAGATGAATCGTACTGGCAGGATGCGCAAAAGATGATAGAACAACTACCGGCACATATCAAAGTTTCCTACCATGGCCCACTGCCACATGCAGAGGTAATAAATACTATGGGGGAATACCATTTATTTGTTTTACCCACGACGGGCGAGAATTTCGGCCATGCCATATTCGAGGCCCTGTCTGCCGGAAGGCCGGTCCTCATCAGCGACCGGACGCCCTGGCATCATTTAAGAAATCAGCTGGCCGGCTGGGATCTTCCGCTGGAGAATCCAAAAGCCTGGCTGAATGCATTGCACGAAGCAGTGGAATGGGATCAGGAGGCATTCGACAGCTGGAGCCGCGCAAGCCGGGCCTTTGCCGCCCGGCATGTGGAGCAATATAATCTTCAGCAGGCCTATTCGGTTCTATTTAGTTAAGAGTGTGGTAGTGTGGTAGTGTGGTAGTGCCGCCAACCGCCAACTGCCAACCGCCAACCGCCAACCAAAACGGTCAACCGCCAAACAAAAAAAAATAAATGATTATACTTGGTTTGAACGCGTATCACGCAGATTCCTCCGCTGCGATTTTTAAGGACGGAGTGCTGATTGCTGCAACAGAAGAAGAGCGCTTTCGCCGCGTTAAACACTGGGCGGGTTTCCCATCCATGGCCGTAGAATTCTGCCTGAAGGAAGCGGGTGTCGCGCTGCACGAAGTGGATCATATTGCGATCGGCCGCGATCCCTATGCCAAGCTGGGAAAGAAACTGTGGTTTCTGATGAAGAATCCGGGCGGTGGTTTCCGGGCCGTGCAGGACCGTCTTTCAAACGCTAAAAAAATAGCTTCTCTGGAAGAAGAATTTAAGAAGATCGATCCCTCCGTTGATGAGAAAACCATCAAAGCGAAAATCCATCATGTGGAGCACCACCGGAGTCATCTGGCTTCGGCATTTTTTGCATCCCCTTTTGATGAAGCGGCGATTCTTTCCATAGATGGATCCGGCGATTTCACCACTACGATGACGGCGACCGGTAAAGGCAACCAGATGCAGGTGCTCGACTCGGTCGACTTCCCGCACAGTGTCGGTTTATTTTATACCGCGTTTACCCAGTTGCTCGGCTTCCCGCATTATGGCGATGAATACAAAGTGATGGGACTGGCGCCTTATGGTGAACCGAAATATGTGGAGAAATTAAAAGACGTGCTGGTCTTCGATGCGAATGGATTATTTCATCTGAATCAGAAATATTTCCGTTCCGCCAAAAGCGGTATCATATCCTACGGCGATGATCATATTCCGGTAGTTGCTCCGTTATATTCATCCTATATGCTGGAGCAGTTTGGCGCAGAGCGAAAAAAGGATGAGCCGTTAAGCCAGTACCATAAGGATCTGGGGGCATCGGTTCAGCGGATCACCGAGCTGCTCATATTTCATATTCTGAATGCGCTTCAAAAAAAGACCGGATTAAAAAATATCTGTATTGCCGGTGGTGTGGCGCAGAATTCGGTGGCGAATGGTAAACTCACCCGGAATACCGGGTTCGAAAATATTTATATACCATCTGCCGGTCACGATGCAGGCATTTCGATGGGTTGCGCTTTATATGTTTATAACCAGGAATTAAAACAGCCGCGGCAGCTGCCGGTTTACTCGGCATTTACCGGAAGCCGGTTCAGCAACGAGGAGATAGAGATTTATCTGAAGTCGCGCGACATTTCCTACACCCGATATTCCGAAGAAGAGATATACGAAATCATTGCCGACCGGCTGATCCACTCGGGTGTGGTGGGCTGGTTTAATGGCCGAGCGGAGTTCGGTCCCCGGGCATTGGGGGCAAGATCGATCATCGCAGATCCGCGGCGCGCCGATGCCAAGGATCTGCTGAATTCAAAAATAAAACGGAGGGAGAGTTTCCGGCCCTTCGCCCCATCTATTCTGAAAGAATATGTGGATGAATATTTTGAAGTGAACGACGATGTGCCCTTTATGGAAAAAGTATTTCCGATCCGCCGGGAGAAGCAGGCCCTGATTCCGGCCGTCACGCATGTGGACGGAACGGGCAGGCTGCAATCGGTGGACAGGAAAACAGCGCCGCGCTATTATGAGCTCATAGAAACATTCCGGAAAAAAACCGGCATACCCATATTGCTGAATACATCATTCAATGAAAACGAACCCATCGTGAATTCACCCGAACACGCGCTGGAATGTTTTCTGAGAACGAGCATGGATATGCTGGTGCTGGAGAATTGTGTTATTACGCGTTAGTTGGCAGTTGGCGGTTGGCGGTTGACGGACTGATTTGCACATGCAAGATGAAATCCAACAACCGTTACCTATTTGTTTTCAACCGCCAACCGCCAACCGCCAACCGCCAACCGCCCCCGCACGTGCGGGGCCAACCGAAATGCCTCTCAAAGTCTCCATAATAACCGCCACATTCAACAGTGCTGCAACGGTGGCTGAAACCATGCGTTCGGTGGAAGAACAGGATTATGCGCCGATCGAGCATATCGTGGTGGATGGTCATTCGCAGGATAATACGCTGAACATCGTACAGCGTTATCCGCACACTTCTACCGTGATCACAGAGAAAGATGATGGTATTTATGATGCGATGAACAAGGGAATACGCGCTGCTACGGGAGATATCATCGGGATATTAAATTCGGACGACGTATATGCACACAGCGGAGTGATTTCAAAAGTCGTTCGTGCTTTTGAGGATCCGGGTGTACAGGCATGCTATGCGGATCTCCAGTATATGGATCATATGAACACATCGCGGATAACCCGGACCTGGAAGTCGGGCAATTACCAGATGGGTTCTTTTTACTGGGGATGGATGCCGCCCCATCCTACATTTTTTGTCCGCAAATCGGTCTACGAAAAAGTCGGCCTTTTTGAAACAAGTCTGCGGTCGGCGGCGGATTACGAAATGATGCTGCGCATCCTGGTAAAGCATAATTTGCCGGCTGCCTATATTCCCCAGGTGATCGTGAAGATGCGCACGGGTGGCATGAGTAATGCGTCTGTCCGTAACCGAATCCGCGCGAACCGCGAAGACAGGAAGGCCTGGCGCATCAACGGTCTCAAGCCTTATTTTTTTACATTATATTTGAAACCCCTGCGGAAGATAACGCAGTTCTTAAAGAAATAACTATGTCGAAAGTTGCATTGATTACGGGAGTTACGGGCCAGGATGGCGCCTATCTCAGTGAACTACTGCTCGCCAAGGGATATGAAGTACACGGGATTAAAAGAAGAAGTTCTTTATTTAATACGGATCGTATTGATCACCTCTACCAGGATCCCCACGAAAAGAATGTGCATTTCAAATTGCATTATGGCGACCTGACGGACAGTACCAATCTGATCCGCATCATCCAGGAGACCAAGCCCGATGAAATTTATAATCTTGGTGCTATGAGTCATGTGGCCGTGAGTTTTGAAACGCCGGAATATACTGCCAATGCCGATGGTATCGGTACTTTGCGCATACTCGAGGCCGTTCGGTTGCTGGGACTGACGAAGAAAACGAAGATCTATCAGGCATCCACATCCGAACTATACGGGCTGGTACAGGCGGTTCCGCAATCTGAAACAACGCCCTTCTATCCGCGGTCACCCTATGCAGTGGCGAAACTCTATGCTTATTGGATAACGGTCAACTACCGGGAAGCCTATAAGATGTTTGCTGCCAATGGAATTTTATTCAATCATGAATCTCCGCTGCGGGGTGAAACGTTTGTAACACGGAAAATTACCCGGGCCGTAGCCAAGATCGGTTTGGGATTACAGGAGAAACTATATCTGGGAAATCTGAATGCACGGCGCGACTGGGGACATGCAAAAGATTATGTGGAAGCCATGTGGCTGATTCTTCAGCAGGAAGAGCCGGAAGATTTTGTAATTGCCACAGGGGTTACGACTACCGTGCGTGATTTTGTAAAAATGGCATTCGCGGAAATCGGGATCGAACTTGCATTTAAGGGAAACGACGCTGGCGAGTATGCCGAAGTGGTGGCTTGCACGGATCCGGATTACCAGCTGGCCAAGGGTAAGAAAGTTGTAGTGGTGGATCCAAAATATTTTCGCCCGACGGAAGTGGATCTTTTGATCGGAGATCCGACAAAGAGCCGTGAAAAACTGGGCTGGGTTCCCAAATACGATCTGGCCGAACTGATAAAGGAAATGGTGCAGGCCGACCTGGATCTTTTTCTCCGCGAAAAACATCTCAAGGAGTCGGGTTTCGAAATTAAAAATCAGCATGAGTAAGCGTTTTAGGCGTAAGGCTTAAAGCTCAAGGCGGAACGCTTAACGCTTAACGCCGGTCATCCGCCTTCGCTAATGCTTCGGCGGACGAGTCAGTGATCGTTCATCGAAAAGTACCGTCAACCGCCCCCGCACGTGCGGGGCCAACCGCCAACTATCAGGAAAATGAACAAACAAGATAAAATCTACATCGCCGGCCATCGCGGCATGGTGGGTTCGGCCCTTCAGCGAAAGCTGGAACAGGAAGGATTCAAAAACCTGGTCTGCAAAACGTCAGCCGAGCTGGATTTGCGTAATCAGCAGGATGTGCATGAATTTTTTGAAAACGAGAAACCGGACTATGTATTCCTGGCCGCTGCAAAAGTGGGCGGAATATTGGCGAACGATACATTCCGGGCGGATTTCATATATGAGAACCTGATGATCGAAACGAATATCATCCATGCGGCCTGGAAATCGTCGGTGAAAAAACTGATGTTTCTCGGTTCATCCTGTATCTATCCGAAACTCGCACCGCAGCCGCTGAAAGAAGATTATTTGCTTACCGGGTTACTCGAACATACTAACGAGCCCTATGCCATTGCGAAGATTGCGGGCATCAAACTCTGCGATGCATTCCGTGCGCAATACGGTTGCAATTTCATATCGGTGATGCCTACCAATCTGTACGGGCCGAACGATAATTACGATCTGAAAAATTCCCATGTGCTGCCCGCGCTGCTCCGGAAATTTCACGAAGCCAAAATAAATAAAGAACCATTTGTAACTATCTGGGGCACGGGTGCACCCAAGAGAGAATTTCTGTATGTGGATGATCTCGCCGAAGCCTGCATATTCCTGATGGAAAATTATGATGAGCCAGGATTAGTGAATGTAGGATGGGGAACAGATCTAAGTATTCTGGAACTTGCCCATATGATCGCACGGATAACGGATTATTCCGGCTCCATTGAAAAAGATATTTCCAAACCGGATGGATCGCCACGCAAACTGATGGATGTATCCAAGCTGAAAGCACTCGACTGGCAGGCGAAAATTTCCCTGGAAGAAGGAATCCGGAGAGTGTATGGGGAGTATCTGAAATCGATAACCGTTTAAGTTTAATGGTTGGCGGTTGGCGGTTCAGAGCGCAATCAAATGTTATTCGAAATAAATATATTTTACAATTTATCTTCACTTTCAGCATGAGGCTAATAACCGCTGACTGTCAACCGCCAACCGCCAACCAATATGTTTGGACTATTCAGTAAGAAAGAACACGAGCCGGCAGATCTGAGCGGCCTGGTGGCCGACATGCATAATCATCTGATACCCGGAATTGACGACGGGGCAACGGATCTGGAATCGGCGATTGTGATGATCCGGGCCATGCATCAGCTCGGCTACCGGAAATTCATTGCCACGCCCCATGTGCAGTGGGAGATGTTTAAAAATACCCATGAGATCATTGAAAACGGGGCAAACTTAGTACGGGAGCGTCTGGCTGAATCAGAGATGAAAAACGTAGGATTCCGCGGAGCGGCCGAGTATTTTCTGGATGAACATGTGGACGAACTGCTGGAAAAAAATATTCCACTGCTTACCATTTATAAAAATATGGTGCTGGTTGAATTCTCCTTTATCCGTCAGCCGATGGATCTGAAGGATAAGCTTTTCCAGCTTCAGATTAAGGGCTATCAGCCGATCATCGCCCATCCGGAGCGCTACCTCTATTTCGGCGCCAATAAAAAGGTCTACGACGAGCTACACGATATGGACTGCATATTTCAGTTAAACCTGCTTTCTCTTTGCGGATATTATGGCAAAAAGCAGGAAGAACTGGCCCAATATCTCATCAAAAAGAAATATGTAAGTCTTTTAGGATCAGATCTTCACAATATAAGGCACATCAACATCCTCCGTGCCTCTTCCACCATTTCCAGCACCGTTAACCGAATGCTTGATTCCGGCGTTCTCATCAATCCGGATCTTTAAGCTGAAGGCTTAAGGCGTAACGCTGAACGCTTAATACTGGTCAACGGTCAACGGTCAACGGTCATCGGTCAACGGTTCCCGCACGTGCGGGATCATCGCTCATCGGTTCCCGCACGTGCGGGAACATCGGTCAATGGTCGATCATCTCACATCACGCCAACCAACAATCCTCAATCTGCACCACTCATCCATTCCTGCACAGATCCATTCTTAACAGTCATCTGTTCCCGCACGTGCGGGATAAACGGTCATCCGTTTTCCAGTTCACCATAGCTAATTGAAAAGCTTTCAGCCTTATGCCTTGAGCTTTACGACTTAAGCGTGACGCCCGCGGCCAATTAGTCGTGACTCTCTGTCGTATAAACTTCCTGTTAAGTTTTCTCCGCTTGTCCTTTATCTGACATTTCGTCTTGGCATTATTTTTACCTTTATGTAGTAAATCATTGACAACATGGGTGCTCTTGAATTCAACCAGCTTCTGGTATCTAATGCTGAATTTTTGAAGCCGTTTGCAATCACTTTAACCAGGGATAGCGAAGAAGCGAAAGATCTTTTTCAGGAAACATTATACCGGGCGATAGCCAATAAGGATAAATATAACGTCGGAACAAATATTAAAGCATGGCTCTACACGATCATGCGGAATATTTTTATAAACAATTACCGGCGTCGTGCAAAACAGAAAACAATTTTTGATTCTTCGCCGAACGACTATCTGCTTAATAACAGTCAGTCGGCCGTAATCACTGGCAATGCGGAAAGCAATCTGCGCATCCGGGATATTCAGGGGGCCATTCACGGCCTGCCGGAAATATTCCGGAATCCGTTCCTGCTTTATTTCGATGGATACAAATACCACGAAATTGCGGACATGCTGCAGGAGCCATTGGGTACGATCAAAAGCCGTATTCACTTTGCACGGAAACTGTTGAAATCCCAGATACAGCAATTCTGAGAATTGATCAATACCAACTAATTTTTCCCGTGACCGGGACATTTTAATTTGTTGTAATATTGGTTCGGCAGATCGTATTGCTTATGATTATTGAAAGTATTTCTGCTGAACCTCCGAACCAACTAAGCGAATATGCCCGAAGAAGTGATCCTGGTAAATGAACAGGATGAACAGACTGGTACCATTGAAAAAATGGAAGCTCACCGGAAAGCCCTTTTACACAGGGCTTTCAGCGTATTTATATTTAATGAAAAAGGTGAAATGCTTTTGCAGCAAAGAGCACTCGGTAAATATCATAGTCCGGGTTTGTGGACCAACACCTGTTGTTCCCATCCACGGCCGGGTGAAAAAGTTGAAGTGGCTGCGTCCAGGAGACTGAAGGAGGAAATGGGGATTGATACATCTCTCGAAAAAATCTTCGATTTTATCTATCGGGCAGAATTTGAAAACGGTCTTACCGAATTCGAATTCGATCATGTGTATACCGGTATCTATTCCGGTGTACTGATTCCCGATAAACAGGAAGTAAAAGATTATTGCTTTCGTTCCATGGAAGACATATCACAGGATCTGGAACGCTGGCCGAATAAATACAGCGCCTGGTTCAGGATTGCTTTTCCGAAGCTGCGATCGAAAATGCATAAAGCGTAACGCATAACGCTTAACGCCCAACGCAATCTGTTTCAAAACTTACGTCTTGTGCATTACACATTATGCTTTGCCTTCTGCGTTAAGCGTTCGGCGTTAAGCTTTCAGCCTTTACTGCAGCCTGAACTTTTGATTTGGAACCACGGTTATCGCGCGCCATGCGGGAGTAGACCGAAAGTTTACGGTCGAATAAAAATTTAAAGAGCAGGATAGTATAGGAAGTATGATGGCCAAGCGAATCGTAATAACTGCCGGCGAATTTTTTTATTTTGGGTAGTTTATTCCATGGAACGGAAGGAAAATCATGATGTTCATTGTGATAACCGACATTCAGATTTACTGTATTCATCGATCCGTAATAGCTCTTGGTTTCCTGATCGCCATGAGTAAGAAAATGTTCCTGTACCCAGCGGGCGCCCAGGGGGTGCAGTCCCACGGAGAAAAAGAAACTGGCTGTTAAATATGCGGCAGACTTCCATCCCAGGAAATAAATAAACACGCTCATAAAAATAGTCTGAACGATGATATTGACGACCGTCCATTTATCCATCAGACGTACTTCTTTGATACGCCCCGGGCGGATCATCTGAAAAATGGGATAGAGCAAAAGCCAGAGCGCTTTTCCTAAACCGGAATTATTAATCAGCTTAGCTTCCCAGCGGTAAGGCATGTCGGCATCCAGTTCCTCCACCCCCTGGTAGGAATGGTGTTTCAGGTGATATTTCTGAAATGAGATGGCGCTTGGAAAGACCAATGGAAGATTGGCGGTAATCGCGGCGATTTTATTAAAGAAGCTCTTCTTAAAAATCAGGTTATGCGCGGCTTCATGAATACATACGTACAGGGTGTGACTCGCAAACGCACCTCCGAGATAGGCAACCAGGAAAATGACCCACCAGGAAGCGTCGCGCAAAAAATACGAGAGAACGACTTGGAATACAACGCACAGGAGGATAACGCCATAAGTCCATGGATTGCGTCCGATCAGGGTCCTGATTTCAGGATGCTTATAGATAATTTCCTTGGTTCTCGGCTTGTGCGGCTCACTTTCCATACTCCACCGGAAGCTGTTCGGCTTGGGCATATCCTCTGTTTTGAATGGGCGAAATTACGGCTTATTTTTCGCTTTTTCAGCCACAACATCCACCCTGCCCGCTCCCGGATCCCAGTTGACATATTCCATATAAAAGGCCGTCTTTTTAGCGGCTTCCATTCCATTCAGGCGTGAAACCAGGTACAGGGCTCCGTCAATTCCCGCGGATACACCTGCTGTCGTAATAATATTGCCATTATCCACATAGCGGGTATTCGCTAAAACCACAGAATTCGGTAACATGGTCTGCAGATCCGGAATGAATCCATGCCAGGTCGTTACGTTTTTATGCTCCAGTAATCCGGCTTTGGCGAGAATCTGGGCTCCTGTGCAAACCGACATCAGGATGGATCCGCGCTCATGCAGTTTTCTGACCCATTCCAGCAGAACGGGATTTTTAGATGGTGCACCCGCACCGCCACCCGGAAATACAACAATATCGGGAACGGGGGCATTTTCCAGTGAATACTGGGGCCTGACCGTTATAAAACCCTGCGATAGCACGTCTTTTCCATCTGCCGACACGGTGTACGTATCAAAACCGGAAGCTGCAAATACTTCAGACGGACCCGCAAAATCTAATACTTCAACACCCGGGTACAAAAAAATAGCGACTTTTTTGGGTTTTTCATCCTGAGCATTCGCACAGTAATTCAACCCTGAGAGAAGAAAACCCATGGCGATCATTCCCGCCAGCCTGGTAAAATGTATCATATCATTCGTTTTGTTCCATAAATCTAATCCACCTAAATTGCCCTTTAGAATAATGGCCTGAAATGTCCCATCCATGACCCGTTTTTATCCGGCGCCGCGCCGAATTTGTTTTTTGGTTCTGCCGAACGTGCACCTGCTGGATTTATCGGGTCCTGTCCAGGTTTTTTATGAAGCCTCCCAGCTGGGCAGCCAGCCCTACCAATTGATTTATGGTGGTCTTCGAAAACAAATTCAATCGCAGCAGGGATTAATGCTGGGGGATCTTCAGCTTTTAGAGGATTTGGATCTGAAGGCCGGTGATTTCATTTTTATCCCGGGCATTGATTTCAGGTCTTTTTCAGAAGGGAAACTGAAGAAAGATCTGAAGGAGATCAAACCCTGGTTGCGGCACCAGTATGAAAACGGAATTTCAATTGCGAGCATCTGCAGCGGGGCGTTAATTTTGGCCGAAACGGGTATCCTGGATGGCCGAAGATGTACTTCCCACTGGAAATGTATTGACTATATAAAAACGCATTATCCGCAAGTGAATATTCAGACGGACCAGCTTTTTGTCCGCGACCGGAATATCTACAGCAGTGCAGGCATGACGACGGGCATTGATTTGTCCCTTTCCATTTTAGAGGATCAGCAGGGTCCGCTTTTATCGGCGAGAGTAGCGCGGGAAATCGTGATTTACATGAGAAGAAATAATACGGATAGCCAGGAAACTATTTATCTGGACTATAAAACACATTATAATCCTTCCGTCCATAAAGTGCAGGATCATATCATATCTCATCCATCGAAAAATTTCACGCTGGAAGAATTGGCGTCGGTGGGAAATACCAGTGTCCGAAACCTTACGCGCTTATTCAGAACAGCCACCGGTCATTCGATTGTGGAATTCAAGAACGTGATCAAACTGGAACTGGCCCGCACGCTGATCAAAAATCCGGAGTATACACTGGAAAGAATTGCCGCGCTCTGTGGTTTTCAGAACGCGCGACAGCTGCGCAGGATCTGGGTGAAAAAATCAGGGAAGCCGCCGAAATCGTTTCGGAACGCATAAGGCATAAGGCGCAAGGCATTGGGCAAAACGCGTAGGCCTTAAGCTTTACGCTTAATGAGGCTTATACTTCACTTCATCAAAAATCGCCTTCGCCGGAGTTTTCATGAGTTGTTCCGGCGAAATATCTGCATGCAGGGATGCGTATTTCTGAACGATCCGCCAACCCACCCATTGTCCGATATTACCGGGTGAGGAATCCGGCATGCCCTGGGTATTCGGCGCATCGCCGATATAATTTTTGATCAGGTCGGGATCGGGTGAAAACAGATTCTGGTCCAGGAAAAAATTCCAGATCTGGCCTTCGTTCGAGGCACACCAGTCGAGTTGTTTTTGCGTATAACCGGTTTTTAAACTGTCAGCCGTTTCAGGCAGCAACTGGTCGAGCAGCCACCAGTTCTTTCCTTTTTCAATCATTTGTTCAATCAGGTTTTTACCCTGGCTCTGATCGGGGAAAAGATCTTCCACAATCGCCTTCATGCAGTTGGGCACGATATATCCCGGTTCAAAACGTCTTGAAATATATAGTGGAAACAGTTCCTGACCCTGTGCGCTCAGGTAAAAGGGAAACTGTTTTCCGGCGTAGAGTTGCAGACCAATCGCCAGTGTGTACCGCGTCATCGCCACACCGGGTGCATCAAAGGGTCCGATATAGGCAACTACTTTTGGCGGCAGGTTGTATTTCGGAAAATAATAGTGTACAAATTGAAATCCTTTCCGGAGGCCCCGTTCAACAGGCTTCATTCCGCCCGACTCGTCGCTGAATGTCCGGTCAAGCGAATCTTTAACGGGCATATAACTGCTTATAAAACGACGGCAGATAAAGAATGCCTGGGCACTGGTATCAGAAAGGGGACTGGTGCCCAGAATATTAACGGCAAAATCATTGATAAAATAAGGATAACTGCGGGCCAGTTCGAGCAACCCCTGTTCGGTGCGGTTGGTATCAATCGCAAAAAACGCCTGGTCGAAACGTTCTACATGAATTTTAATATTAATATTTGAAACATCAGGCGTCTTATTACCTGATCTGCAACCGAAAAAAAACAGCAAAATGAAGGGAAGGAGATTTTTTTTCATCCGGATAAAAACGTTCGTAGCCGCAAGATAGTATTCCGGGCCTTAGCAGTAAATTTGTTTAATGAAGATCGCGCTCGTTCAACAAAACTATCATATTGGAAATTTTGAGTTCAACGCGGAAAAGATCATTCACGGCATTCATCAGGCAAAAGAGGGCGGCGCCGACCTCGCTGTATTTTCTGAACTTTCGGTCTGCGGATACCCGCCCCGTGACTTCCTGGAGTTTCAGGATTTTCTGGCCCGCTGTTATGATTCCATCGAACGGATAAAATCCCATACTTCCGGCATAGCCGTTATTGTGGGCTCTCCGGCTCCCAACCCGGATCCTAAGGGCAAGGATCTTTACAATGCGGCCTGGTTTCTGCACGATCAGCAGGTGAAAGCCGTGGTGCATAAAACCTGTTTGCCCACTTATGATATTTTTGATGAGTACCGTTATTTTGAAGCGGGTTCGGAGTGGAAAGTGATAGAATTCCAGGGCAGGCGTATTGCGCTAACTATATGCGAGGACATCTGGAACCTGGGCGACAATCCCATGTATACTATATGCCCGATGGATCAGCTCATGCCACAGCAGCCGGATCTGATGATCAATATTTCGGCCTCTCCGTTCGACTATGATCACGAAGAAGACCGGAGAGCCGTGGTTCGCCAGAATGTGCTCAAGTATAAACTGCCCATGTATTATTGCAATGCCGTGGGTTCACAAACGGAAATTATTTTCGACGGCGGCAGCGTCGTATACGATGCGCATGGTACCTGTACGCATCACTTAAAAATATTTGAAGAAGATTTCCAGATCGTCGATACGGAGATAAAATACCGGCCGGTGAACAAACACCTGCCTGTTTTTACATCGGCTTCTGTGTTGACTCCGGACCAGATCATTCCTTATCTCACGCGCCACAATAATATCCGCGAGATCCATGACGCCCTGTTGCTGGGCATCCGGGATTATTTCAGGAAAATGGGATTTCAAAAAGCCATTCTCGGAAGCAGCGGCGGCATTGACAGTGCCGTTACACTGGCCCTGGCCTGCCGGGCCCTGGGTAGTGAAAACGTCCGCGCCGTTGCTATGCCTTCCGGATTTTCCAGCAGTCATTCGGTGGACGATGCGGTCGCACTTTCGGGTAAACTGCAGAATCCATTCGACATCATTCCGATCCAGCCGGTATTCGAAAGTTTCCTTTCTGCTTTAAAACCAGTGTTCAACGACCTTCCTTTTGGGATCGCGGAAGAAAATATTCAGAGCCGCACGAGGGGCAATCTGCTGATGGCGCTGGCGAATAAATTCGGCTATATTCTTTTGAATACATCGAATAAAAGTGAGCTCTCCACCGGATACGGCACTCTCTATGGGGACATGGCCGGCGGGCTGAGCGTTCTCGGTGACCTGTATAAAATGCAGGTATATGCACTGGCACATTATATAAACCGGGACGAAGAAATCATTCCGTCATCCATTTTAAAAAAGGCACCATCCGCTGAGCTGCGCCCGGATCAGAAGGATAGTGACAGTCTGCCGGAATACGAACTGCTCGACAAGATTTTATATCTGTATATAGAAAGAAGAAAGGGCCCGCGGGAGATCGTGGCCATGGGAGTGGATGAAGCACTTGTGGCTCGGGTACTCCGTCTGGTCAACACCAGCGAGTACAAGCGAAACCAGTTCTGCCCCATCATCCGCGTCAGCGGCAAAGCCTTCGGTGTGGGCAGAAGAATGCCAATTGTGGGGAAATATCTTTCTTAGGCATAAGGCGTAACGCTTAACGCGTAACGTGTAACGTGTAACGCTGAACGCCGGTCATCGGTCCCACACGTGCGGGGCCAGCCGCTAACCGTCAACTGCCAACCGTCATCTATTGCTTCGCCAGCGTCGTTATCGCCACTACCGGGAATCCGTTTACTTTTTCATTATTATTAAGAATAAGTGTTTTACCATCCCAGGATTGGATGAAGGATGCGTTACCTGCCACATAGATGGTATCGGTATTAGCTGACAGGCTCCAGGTTCCGGTAGAATCGGAAGGGGGGCTGCATGGAGTATGCGCATCAATAAACTGGGCGCTCCCATTGGCATTGAGCTGGATCAGATTATCCCGTTCACAGGCTGGCAAGGAGTCATATAGATTCACCGACGCTCCCAGAACATTCGCCGTCAATGCGACCAGGGAATAGGAACCCGAGAGATTCTGCACCGTTCTGGCATTGGAGGACACATTATCCGATTTTTTACAGGCATCGATCACCAGAAATACAGCGATCGCGCTGAATGCTAAAGCAGTTTTTCGCATATCCTCACCGTTTATTTAGAAAAGCTAACTCTATTTAGGCTGTTTTATTGCCCGGAACCACCTTAAAAAAATGTGAATTTGTTAAAATAGCCGCCGCCTAAAATCCGGCCGGGCCGCTGCTCACGGCAAATGGCTTCCAGACTCCTGAAATCGCTATTTTTACTTTTACTTTCATTTTTTGCTTTTTACATTCCCTATTTTGCACTTTAATTTTTCAATATTATGTACACGGCGGAAGATATCCGGGTTTTAAACGAAAAAATTCAGGTTCAGGGACAATTTATCGACAAATTAAGGGCAGAAATCAGCCGGGTGATTGTAGGGCAGCATTATATGCTGGACCGACTCCTGATCGGACTGCTGACCAACGGCCATATCCTGCTCGAAGGCGTGCCGGGACTTGCTAAAACCCTGACTATTAAATCCCTGGCCCAAACCATCCGGGGTAAATTCAGCCGCATCCAGTTTACCCCCGACCTGCTTCCGGCCGATGTAATCGGAACCATGATCTTCAATCAGCAAAAACATGAGTTCGTAGTACGCAAGGGACCAATATTCGCCAATTTTCTGCTGACGGATGAAATCAACCGGGCCCCGGCGAAGGTGCAGAGCGCCCTGCTCGAAGCCATGCAGGAGCGCCAGGTAACGATTGGTGATTCCAGTTATATTCTGGAAGAACCCTTTCTGGTACTGGCCACGCAAAATCCGCTCGAACAGGAAGGCACTTATCCTCTGCCCGAAGCGCAGCAGGATCGTTTCCTTATGAAGGTGATCGTAACTTATCCGTCCAAACAGGAAGAGCAGCTCATCATCCGCAACCATATGAACGGCATCAAACAGCCGGAACTCAAACAGGTCGTTTCCATGCATGAAGTACTCGAGGCGCGTGACCTGACCCGTCAGATCTATATGGATGAAAAACTCGAGAATTATATACTCGACATCGTATTCGCCACCCGGAATCCCGAGAAATACCGGCTTGAAAAAATTAAATCCATGATTTCCTATGGCGGCTCGCCCCGCGCCAGTATCAACCTGGCACTGGCCGCCAAGGCCAATGCATTTCTGAATAAAAGGGGTTATGTGATTCCGGAAGACGTTCGCTCAATTTCAAAAGATGTGCTTCGTCACCGCATCGGCCTGACCTATGAGGCCGAAGCCGAAAATGTGAACGCAGATCATATTATTGATGATGTGCTAAGGGCGATACCGGTGCCTTAAGTGATGACCGATGATCCCGCATGTGCGGGAACCGATGACCGATGACCGATGACCGATTAGTGGGAAACAAAATTAGGTTACTGCGAGTGAGAGTAGCATAAAATATATGCTATGACGAATTATAAAACACTGGAAGTTTGGAAATTGTCCATGGAAATAGTGAAAGAGGTATACAGCTTAACAAGGCATTATCCTAATGAAGAAAGATATGGATTAATCAATCAGACGAACAGAGCCGCAGTATCGGTGCCAACTAATATCGCAGAAGGAATGGGCAGAAATTCTAAAAAGGATACTATTCAGTTTCTTCATATTTCAAGAGGATCTGCATATGAGGTTGAAACTTTACTGAATGTTGCTCAGATGATTGAAATTATGGATGAGCAAAGTTATAATCAGGTAAATACAAAATTGGAACGAAGCATTCAAATGCTAAATGGATTAATTAATTATTTAGAACAAAAAAAATAAAACGGTCATCGGTCATCGGTCATCCGTCATCGAAAAATGCTCACAGCAACGGAAATATTAAAAAAAGTAAGAGAACTTGAAATAAAAAGCAAACGTCTCACCCGTCACTTGTTCACGGGTGAATATCACAGCGCTTTCAAGGGAAGAGGAATGGCATTCCGGGAAGTTCGGGAATACTATCCGGGCGACGACGTGCGGTTTATCGACTGGAACGTTTCGGCACGCTTTAATCATCCGTTCAGTAAATTATTTGAAGAAGAACGGGAACTTACGGTGATGCTGATGGTCGACGTGAGTGGCAGCTCCCTGTTTGGCACCGTCAAAGGACGGAAAAAAGACCTCATTACGGAAATCTGTGCCGTGCTGGCCTTCTCCGCGGTGAACAATAATGATAAAGTCGGCCTGGTTTTCTTCAGCGATAAAATTGAAAAATATATCCCGCCCAAAAAAGGCCGGGACCATGTACTGCATATGGTGCGCGACCTGCTGATCACGGAGCCGACACACCGCAAAACAAATATTTCACAGGCCCTCAAATTTCTCAATAATACCCTTCGGCAAAAATCCATCACGTTTTTGCTCAGCGATTTCCTGGATGAGAATTATGAAGAAGCCCTTCGTGTGGCTGGAAAAAAACACGACCTGATCGGAATCAAAGTCTATGATAAAATGGACATGGAATTGCCGGATGCCGGGCTGATCGAAGTAGAAGACGCCGAAACGGGAAAGATGATGTGGGTAGATACGTCAGACTATACCCTGCGTAATTATTACCAGCAGTCTTTTTTTAAAATGACAGAACTTAGTAAATCCCTTTTTCTGAAATCAGGGTCCGACCTGCTACATATGCGCACAGACGAAGATTACGTAAAAATTCTGCAGAAGTTTTTTGTGGGTAGAAACCGACCTGCCTAGCCGATGGCGAAAACCCTTACCTATATCGTTTTTGTGTGGACTCTCCTCGCGGGCAGCTCCCGGGTGCTTGCACAGGAAGTTCCTGTGATAAAGGCTTCCATCGATAAAAACCAGATCCTGATCGGCGAGCCGATCAGGTTTAGTATCGACGTGAAATCGCCGATGGTGTCGGGAAACCAGTTGCCGCAATTCGACAGCATTCCGCATTTTGAACTGATCGAAAAAGAAAACCGGGATTCCCTGATTTCAGCTACAGGTGCCAGTTACCATCTTGAATGGAAACTGACCAGCTTCGATTCGGGCACCCGGGTCATTCCCGCATTTGCTGTTACGATTGGCAAACAGATTTATAAAACAGATTCACTTGCAGTGGAAGTGGGTTTCGGAAATGTGGATACATCAAAAGACTATCACGACATAAAAGGAATCATTGATATTGAAAACCCTGACGTAAAATATATTCCCTGGATCGTGGGCGCCATTACATTCATCGCGCTGGCCTTGTTTATCTGGTCTATTCGCCAACAGCCAACTGCCAACCGCCAATTATTTAATGAAGAACCCCGGAATCTTACTTCGCCGCTCGATGACGCCCTGGCATCCCTTGAACAGTTGAAGAAAATGGTTCTGGGCGATCCGGCTACCGTAAAAAAATATTATTCCGGACTGAATGATACGCTCCGACTGTTTGTGAACCGGAAACTCGGCATCGTGACCATGGAGAAAACAAGTGAGGAACTGATCCTGAGCCTGAGTGATCTGAAAATGGAAAGGGAGTCTTTTACCAAACTTGCCGCAACCCTGCGAATGGGTGATTTTGTAAAGTTTGCGAAATACATCCCCGGGCCAAATGAAAATGACACGAATTGGGAAACCATTCGTTCGGCGATTGTGTGGATAAATGAAAACGGGAAAAAGAGTGATTGAGGCTCAAGGCTCAAGGCTTATGGCGTAACGCGTAACACTTAACGCATAACGCTTAACGCCGCCAACCGCCAACCGCCAACGGTCAACGAAAAGTGAATTCAACGAAATATAAAACATAGTGCTCTACGACTGGTTCTCAAATATTCATTTTGCCAAACCCTGGTTCTTTGCCCTCTTCGCGGTGCTGCCGCTGTTGGTATTTTTTTATCTGCGTCCGCCGTTTCGTACGCAGGGCAGCATGCTGGTTTCGGGCGTTAAGGCATTCGGGACCGGCCGCACCTGGAAGACCATGCTGCGGCATCTGATGTTTATTTTACGCCTGGCTGCTATTTCATGTATTATTATTGGTCTTGCGCGGCCGCAGACCGGTAGCGAACAACAACTTACATCGGGCGAGGGGATCGATATTATTTTTTGTCTCGATATCAGCGGATCCATGCTTGCGCAGGATTTCACACCGAGCCGTATGGAAGCAGCCAAACAGGTGGCTTCCGATTTCATTGACCGCCGGCCGACAGACCGGATGGGGCTGGTAATTTTTGCAGGCGAAAGTTTTACCATGTGTCCGCTCACGACGGATCATGCCGTTCTTAAATCGCAACTATATAATGTTCAAAGCGGTTTGCTGGAAGATGGTACAGCCATCGGTAGCGGACTGGCAACGGGTGTGGAGAGGCTCCGCTCGTCGGTTTCGAAAAGTAAAGTGATTATTTTGCTTACGGATGGCGAAGACAATGGTGGCCGGCTCGATCCGAATACGGCCAAAGAGATTGCAAAATCCTTTGGCGTTCGCGTGTACACGGTGGGTGTGGGTACCGAGGGTTTCGCGCCGGTGCCGGTGCAGACGACCAGCGGGGTGATTATGCAGCGTGAAAAAGTAAGCATTGATGAAAAGCTCCTTACCCAGATCGCGAATGAAACAGGCGGAAAATATTTTCGTGCAACAGATAATGAAAGCCTGGGTACAATTTATAAAGAGATCGACCGACTGGAGAAGTCAAAATATGAAGTAACGACCTTCACCCATTATACTGAGAAATTTCTTCCTTTTGTATTGTCGGCTATCATGTTCCTGGTACTCGAATGGATATTGCGGTTTACCCTGTTCAGAAAATTTCCATAACATGCGTGCGAGGGTATATAAGTCAACCGGCAGCTGGTATACGGTAAAAACAGAGTCCGGGAATTTCTGTATGGCCCGTATAAAGGGGATTTTCAAAATTGACGGAATCACCTCCACTAATCCCATTGCTGTCGGCGACTGGGTGAACCTGGAATCGGAAGCCGGCGGAGAAGAAGGTGGTATGATGATAACGGGCATCGACACCCGTAATAATTATATCAACCGTCAGTCGCCCGCCAACAAATACCAGCATCATATCATTGCCTCGAATCTCGACCAGTCGCTGCTGCTGGCGACGCTGAAAGACCCGAAAACCTCGCAGGGTTTTATAGATCGTTTTCTGGTCGCCGGTGAAGCCTACCATATCCCGTCTATTATAGTATTCAATAAGGCGGATATCTATCGGAAAAAGGAAATGGAACTCTTCGAACAGCGAAGGGAAATGTACGAGACCGTTGGATATAAAGTGATACTGATGAGTCTGGAAAATAAAACGGGCATGGAAGAGGTGGAAGAAATACTGCTTAATAAAACCAGTTTACTGAGCGGGCATTCGGGCGTGGGCAAATCTTCATTTATCAATGCCGTGGTTCCGGGAATGGATCTCAAAACACAGGGGGTGAGCGGATGGAGCGGTAAGGGAATTCATACCACCACTTTTGCTGAAATGTACGACCTGCCCCTGCTGAATGCTTATATCATCGATACGCCGGGCATCCGGGAATTCGGTTTGGTGGATATTCCTAAGCAGGAACTCTCGCATTATTTTCCTGAGATGCGCAGCCGGTTAAACGACTGCCAGTTTAATAACTGCCTGCATGTGAACGAGCCGGGTTGTGCCATAAAAAAAGCCCTCAATGAGGGCAAGTTATCGTTAGATCGTTATGTCAGCTATTGTATGATGCTCGATTCAATAGAAGAAAAAAACTATTAAGAAGCCAGGCGGTTAGCAGTATGGATCAAAAGTTTTCCTTCCAGGAACCGGGCTACTTCTACAACCGCATCATTATCTCTTCTGGGCGCTTCCCGAAATTTTCTGGGATAAATAGAAATGCCTGTATAGATATTATAATGCAGGGTGAGCACGTGACCCTTGAAAGAAAAATCCCACATCAGCGAATCGAAATCGTCTGTTTTATGGTTAAAATTTACATCCAGGTCATCGGATAAGATGTTGGCGACTTCATAAAACCGTTTAAGGCCGCAATCGTCGTCTATAAC
>Ga0206904_1014_pt1 | contig 58475 bp, 53 predicted proteins | sample Alteio_BWOrgHeat_42_FD_152981 | JGI IMG/M metagenome (GOLD analysis project Ga0206904, IMG submission 152981) | Enriched cells from forest soil in Barre Woods Harvard Forest LTER site, Petersham, Massachusetts, United States -... | ecosystem: Environmental > Terrestrial > Soil > Temperate forest >...
CCTGTTTGCGGTAAAGGCTTTTTAAATTCGTTTTTTACCCCGTCAGGAATTGGTGTCCATACCGGCCTTTCGCCAACATTTTTTAAATAGGCTACCATGTCATCAATTATCTGATATCCTAGAGTTTTAACATCGTCCCAATTTTCAGGATCTAATCCACTTTCAGGATTTGTATCTATTTCATTCATGATAATTATTTACAATACAAAAATGAATTATTATTTATTGATAAAACAGATGCACATTTAGTATTTTTGCGCATAACAGATTGAATAAATCAACGTCAAAGATCCATTGTTCAATGCATGTTTAAAACCCGGTTATTGCTATAATAGATGAAAGATAACTTAACACAGCCAATTGCGCCAGATCAGGACTTTTTATATGCACAAATTGCCGATAGGCTTGGCGCCCAGATCCATCAGCTGATATTAAAAACTGGGGCTAAACTGCCATCGGTAAGGGCTTTAAGCCAGGAGCAAGGGATAAGCCTGAGTACTGCTTATAAAGCCTACGTTCAGTTGGAAATAAGGGGACTGATAGAGGCAAGGCCAAAATCAGGATATTATGTGCGATACACCCCCGCCCGTTCTTTCGAGGCTCCGAAACAGGAGAAGCCGGTAAATGAATCAAAAAAACTGAGCCTTGATGATATGATAGCCATGGTTCATCGTAATTTTTCAGCAGATAGTATCGTAAAGTTATCTGTTGCTTCACCGGCGTTATCCTTATTGCCGCGCGCAAAGCTCAATAAATCGATGATGGAGGCAATCCGCCTGAGTAGTAATAGCTGTATCAGCTACGAGGGTGTACAAGGGAACGAAAATTTAAAAAAACACATTGCCCGGCAGGCATTTAGCTGGGGTGGTAACATATTACCTGACGAGGTGGTAACTACCCAGGGTTGTATGGAGGCATTGGTGTTTTGTTTAAGGGCGGTAACAAAACCGGGAGATGTAGTGGCAATTGAAAGCCCTACCTATTTTGGCATATTTAATACTATACAAACACTGGGGTTAAAAATAATAGAGATCCCGACCGACCCGACAGAGGGACTTGACCTGGATTATCTTGCAAATGCTATTAAGAAACAACAAATACAGGCTTGCCTGTTTGTGCCTACTTTTAGCAATCCATTAGGTTATTGCATGAGCAATGAAAAGAAAAAGACACTGGTTGATCTGCTTGCCAAATATGAAGTGCCTTTAATTGAAGATGATATTTATGGTGAGATGTATTTTGGCAAAACAAGGCCGCGTACCTGTAAAAGTTATGATAAAAAGGGTTTGGTGATGCTTTGTTCGTCAGTATCAAAAACGCTTGCATCGGGTTATCGTGTTGGGTGGTGTATGCCCGGGAAATTTAAAACCCAGGTTATCAATCTTAAACTGATGCATTCTCTGTCGTCTGCATCGCCAACACATGCTGCGATTGGTCATTTTTTTGAGACCGGAAGATATGACCTGCACATGCGAAACCTGCGCAAAGCGCTGCATACCCAATGTTTAAGATATACGCAGGCCGTTGCTGAATACTTCCCTGAGGATGTTAAGGTAAGCAGACCACAGGGCGGGTACGTACTATGGATAGAGTTAAACAAAAAAATAGATGCTTTTGAACTTTATAAGAAGGCCCTGGTTTATAAGATCAGTATTTCGCCGGGGCAGATATTCAGTACCGACAGCAGGTTCACAAATTTTATCCGTATAAGTTTCGGGATACCTTATAATGATGAAATAGACAAAAGCATTAAAACGCTGGGAAGACTTATTAGCCTTGAGTGAAGAGTTGAGAGCAAGGAATCAATAGCAAAGTATCAATAAGTGAGATTTTTCTTGTCTCTTGATTCTTGTCTCTTTCGATTAATTATTATGTAAAAAATTAATAACCAGCCAACCTTATTAATTAATTTTCGTTAATTAGATATATGATCCAATCTTCACTGACCCATCGTTTAAAAGATCAGCACAAAGCTATTACGCCTATTATTATAAGGCTTAATGACAGGCAAATTCAGCAACATCATATAAAAGGTAAGTGGAGCATTCACGAACAAATCGCACACCTTGCTAAATATCAGCCTATTTTTATAGACCGGGTCCGTAAAATATTAATGCTTGATGAGCCCGAGTTTGAAGCATACAGATCTGAAAACGATGATGGTTTTGAGATATACTGCGCATTTACTACCTACGAACTACTGAAAAAAATATCGACAGACAGGGAGGTGATCTATAACCTTGTAACCAAACTGGCCCCAGATAAACTTGACCGTATAGGCATACATTCTAAATACGGAAGATTAAATATTTTAGACTGGACAGAATTTTTTCTTTTACATGAAGCACACCATCTTTTTGCAATTTTTCAATTGACACATACACTCAAGTAATTGTATTTGGCTATATAATTATTACTCAATATTTGAAAAAGTCTGAAATTCTGGACCGGATAAATTAAAATCTTTTCATTCTTCAATCGTCTTCCGGTTAAGTAATAATGAATGGTTACTTTTACCTGCTTTTTATACTTAAATAAAAAAATCGCGTATGCCAGAAGATAAACCCAAAAAACCAGGCATTTTCAGCCTGCTAAAGCCTTATTCAGGTTTAGTGTTCCTGCTTATATTGTTTGCGCTTTTTAGTAACAGCGTTAACCTTTGGCTGCCAAAGATTATATCGCACGGTATTGATGACTATATACACAGTGTGATGAAGCGGGTGCATTTTGATACCACCCCGGTGATTATAAAATTTACACTGGCTGTAGTATTTGTGTTCATTTGCTCATTCCTGCAAAGCATTATTCAAACTTACACCTCCGAAAAAGTGGCCCGCGACCTGCGTACCCGGCTTTCGGATAAGATTTCGCATCAAAGCTATGCTTTTGTTGAAGAGGTAAATCCATCAAAATTGTTAACCAATCTAACTGCCGATGTTGATTCGATCAAGCTATTTGTATCTCAGGCGCTGGTTTCAATAGTGTCGTCGGCGTTTATTATAATTGGTGCAAGTATCTTACTGCTTACCATTAACTGGAAGCTTGGCCTTTGCGTTATTGCCATTATCCCGATTATTGGCGGTACATTTTTTTATGTACTTAAAAAAGTACGGGCGCTTTTTATAAAAGCGCGTGAGGTTATAGACTGGCTGAATAAAGTAATAAATGAAAGCATTTTAGGAGCAGCTTTAATCAGGGTGATTAATTCACAACAACTGGAGTTTGACAAGTTTTTGCAGGCCAATACCAAAGCGAAGGATTTTGGCCTTTCTATATTAAGGTTATTTGCCGGCCTTATCCCTGTTATTACATTTTCGGCCAATATAGCTATGTTAAGTATTTTGGCATTAGGCGGGCATTTTGTAATAAACAACACCATGAGCCTGGGCGATTTTGCAGCCTTTAACAGTTACCTTGCCCAGCTGATATTCCCGATACTGGTTATCGGCTTTATGAGTAACATTATTGCTGCGGCGACGGCATCGTTTCAACGGATAAGCGCTGTTTTAGATGCTGTAGATAAAACTGAATCGGGTACATTACAGGAAACTTTAACTGGTAGCATCCAGTTAAACGATATTTCTCTGGCTTACGGGCAAAAACCTGCGCTTAAAGCTGTATCGCTGGATGTGAAGGCTGGGTCGAAGATTGCCATAATAGGCCCAACAGCTGCCGGTAAAACTCAATTACTATACCTGCTTACCGGCCTGATTAAACCCAATAGCGGAACTATATTGTTTGATGGCCAAAGTATTAGCGATTATAACAGCGAATCGTTCCATAGCCAGGTAGGATTTGTTTTCCAGGACAGTATTATTTTTAATATGAGCATCAGGGAGAATATTGCTTTCAGCGATACGGTTACCGATGAATCCTTAGAAAAAGCTATTGAGACGGCAGAGTTAAAGGAATTTATCAATAGTCTTCCGGATAAACTGAGTACCATAGTTTCAGAGCGAGGCTCAAGTCTTTCGGGTGGTCAAAAACAACGGATCATGTTGGCGAGAGCGCTGGCAATTGAGCCAAAAGTTTTATTACTGGACGATTTTACAGCACGGGTTGATACCAATACTGAAAAGAAGATATTGGCAAACGTGCAAAAGAACTACCCGGGGTTAACGTTACTTTCGGTAACTCAAAAAATAGCTTCGGTTGAGCATTACGACCAGATAATTTTATTAATGCAAGGGGAAATTGTGGCCAGAGGCAAACACGATGACCTGATGAAAACCAGCCCTGAATACGTACAGATCTTTAATTCGCAACAAAGCACCAGCAATTATGAACTACAACCTAAATGACCTGCAGGCAAAGGCGCAAAAAACCTCAACCTGGTCGTCGCTTAAAAAACTGCTGCAGCTGATTTCACACGAAAGAAAAAACCTTTGGATGGCTTTTTTTACCATCCTGGTTACTTCAACAATAAACTTAATGGGGCCGCTTATTATTGGCAACACCATTGATAAATATATTTTTGTAGCACACAAAAACTATCATGGTGTACTGGTAAACTGTGCTATCCTATTCTGTTTTTACCTGGTATCGCTGGTATCAAGCTATGTGCAAACCATGCTGATGGGTGGGGTGGGGCAGCGTATGCTGTTTACACTGCGCAATTCTATCTTCAATAAGTTACAGTTATTACCTGTTGGCTTTTTTAACCAGAACAAGGCAGGCGATCTTATCTCCCGTGTCAATAATGATACGGATAAACTGAATCAGTTTTTTTCGCAGTCGTTAATGCAGTTTATTGGCAGCATAGCTACTATGACAGGGGCCGGGATATTTTTACTGGCTATTAATATTAAACTTGGTTCAGCAACGCTTATTCCGGCTGTTATTATATTGGTATTTACCAGCGTTACATCGGCATGGGTGAAGAAAAAAAATGCCAAAAACTTAAAAAGTGTTGGCGGTATGAGCGCCGAGATACAGGAAAGCCTGAATAACTTTAAGGTCATAATTGCTTTTAACCGCCGCGATTATTTCCGCAAGCGCTTTGATGAAGCAAACCAGCAAAATTATAAAACAGCTATTGGCGCAGGTATAGCCAATAACTCGTATGTGCCCGTTTATGGCTTGTTTTCGAGCTTTGCGCAGTTGATAGTTTTGGCTTACGGTATTTACCTGGTATCGCATGGCGAGTTGGGTATCGGATTGTTGGCAGTAAGCTTTTTTTCGTACTCCAATAACTTTTATAACCCGTTAAGGCAATTAGCTGCACTCTGGACAAACTTCCAGGTAGCAATGGCAGGCTGGGATAGGATAGCACAGATATTGGCGCTGGAACCTGACCTGGCAGTTGTGCAAAGCACTGTATCAGAGCCCTCAGCTCCCCTTTTGGAATTCAGAAATGTGCATTTTGGATATGAGGAAGATAAAGAGATATTGCACAATATCAATTTTAAATTGGAGCAAGGTAAAACCTATGCATTAGTTGGTCCGACAGGTGGTGGCAAAACAACAACAGCTTCGTTGATAGCCAGGTTGTATGATCCTGGGAAAGGACAGGTGTTGCTAAATGGGAAAGATATAAGGAGCTACGAGCCAGTTGATCGTACCAAAAAGATCGGCTTTATTTTACAGGAACCATTTTTATTTACAGGTACGGTGCGCGAAAATATTTTGTATGGCAATGAGCTTTATGTTAACCATACCAATGAAGAATTGGAGCAAGTGATAAGGGAGGCAAATTTGGGTAGTTTACTGGCTATTTTTGAAAGCGGGCTCGATACTAAAGTGCTTTCGAGCGGAGATAGCATCAGCCTCGGGCAAAAACAATTGATAGCCTTTATGCGGGCTGTATTACGCAACCCCGAACTGCTTATTTTAGATGAAGCTACTGCCAATATTGATACCATTACTGAAAAATTGCTGAGCGACATTTTAAACAAGTTACCAGAAACAACAACCCGCGTAATTATAGCACACCGTTTAAATACGATTGAAAACGCTGATGAGATATTTTTTGTCAATTCGGGTGAAGTGATCCGTGCCGGTTCGTTTGATCATGCTATGGATATGCTGTTGCAAGGGAAGAGGGTAAGTTAACAGTTAGTAACATGCAGTTGGCAGTTGGGGTAATTTGGAACAAAAGCAAACTGCATACTAAAAAATTAAATTACTGACAACTGCCCACTGTAAACTGCCAACTAATTTCACATATTTTCCCAAAAAAAATTTATACACTTGTAAATAACTTTAAACCCTGGTATGCAAAGATATATAGGTCAGAAACGAATTTTAGTAGCAACAGATTGTATAATTTTCGGATTTGATGGATGGAATTTAAAATTACTGCTGGTTCAGCGTAATATTGAACCTGAAAAAAACAAATGGAGCCTGATGGGCGGGTTTATTCAGCCCTCAGAATCTCCTGAAGATGCTGCAAATCGTGTATTAGAATTACGTACCGGTTTGAAAAATGTTTATATGGAGCAATTCCAGGTGTTTGGAAAACCAGACCGCGACCCGGTTGAAAGAACACTATCCATTGCATATTTCGCGCTTATTGATATTCATCAGTATGAACAACAGATCAGCGATGAATTTCATGCAGAGTGGTTCCTGCTAAATGAAATGCCTGAACTAATATTTGACCATGTCGAAATGGTTAAACTGGCACAACGGGAACTAAGGTATAAAGCAGCTTTACACCCTATATTATTTCAGTTATTACCTGAGAAATTTACTATCCCACAATTACAGGCCCTTTACGAAGGTGTTTATAACACCACCTTTGACGACCGCAATTTTAGCCGGAAATTATTATCGACCGGCTTGCTGGTAAAATTGTCGGAAAAAGATAAGTTTTCTTCCAAAAAAGGTGCGTTTTATTACAAGCTCGATCAATCGCACTATGCCGAGAATTTTGAACGGTTCTTAAACCTTGTGCCCAATCCGGATAAATTTTTTTAACGTAGTTAATTTATAGATTTATCCAGGTGAGGCAACGTAAGCGGAAATTACCTGGTATAATCTATTGACCTGATATTCGGCGGCCCTTTCTGTTTTTTTAGTTACATAATGTTTTCATTCAAAGCTTTATGTATTTTTATCTCCGCTGTTTTAATTACAGGGTAAATTAGAGGCAATACCAACTTATATACTGTTTGAGAAGGTTAAAGATATTAGTAAGTATAATAGCAATAGCAAGTACTATACTTTGCTGTGCCGATAAAACTTATGCCCAAAATACCACCAACAGCGGTACCGAATTCTGGACAGCGTACATGGACCATAACAATGGTGCAAGTATGGACGGAAGGGGTTTAGACGGCGGAAGCTTAATGAGCCTGTATGTTACCTCGGCTGTTAATACATCCGGTTTGGTTGAAATAGCAGATAACAGTTTTGCGGCAATCCCATTTACAGTAAAGGCAAATGAGGTAACCATAGTAACTATTCCACCTGCAGCGTTCCTGGCATCATCAGGAATAATTAATAAGGGGATACATATCACCTCTTTAAAACCCGTTGCTATTTATGCGCATATATACGCAAATTCTGTATCTGGCGCTACTTTATTACTTCCGGTAAGTACATTAGGCAAAGACTATTTCTCTATAAATTACACTCAAAATTCAAATGCAAAGCCTGACGACCCTGCTTATTCTGCATTGTTAGTAATAGCAACTGAAGATAATACTACAGTAAATATTACACCCTCTGTACCTACACTTAACGGCGGCGTACCTAATGTGCCCTTTTCACTCTCACTTAGAAAAGGAGACGTTTACCAGATGTTAGCAACCAGGGACTTAACCGGAACTAAAATTACATCGGTTAACTCAGCAACCGGGGCTTGTACCAAAATAGCAGTATTTTCGGGCAGTTCAAGGGTTCTGATAGGTTGTACTACTAATGCGAATAATAACTCTTCCGATAACCTTTTCCAACAGGTGTATCCTACAGCTTCGTGGGGAAAAAACTATATTACTGCTCCGCTTATAAGCAGGAATTATGATATTTTCAGGATAGTATTAAGCAATCCTAACCCGGCAACAAATCCGAATGTGCGGTTAAATGGAAATCCAATCCCGCTTTCTTCTTTTAGTAACGGTTTTTTTGAATTTTCTTCACAACAACCCAATGTTATTTCGGCTGACCAACCTATACAAGTAGTTCAGTATGCGGTTACTGAACATAATACCCTTAATTGCGGCAGCGACATCAGTGATGTTGGCGACCCTGAAATGATATTCCTTAACCCACTTGAACAAACGCTTTACCATGTAACCCTTTACTCAACAGGTAATTTTGAGATACTGAAGAGCTTTATAAATGTTGTTATAAAAACCGCAGCGGTGCCAACATTTATGCTTGACGGGAAGCCGTATGATGATTTTGTGCCTGTGCCCGGAAATCCTTTATATTCCTATGCGCAAATACCGGTAACATCAGGCCCGGCGGATATTCAGCAGGCAACAGGTAATGTTAACGGAACGCATACGCTAAGTGCCGGTGATGGGTTTAACGCTATTGCTTATGGGTTTGGTGAAAAAGAATCGTACGGATATGCAGCTGGGACCAACCTTCAAAACCTTAATGAAAATATCACCTTTGCAAATCCCGGGGATAATACACAAACGCAGGTTAACGGTTGTCTCGGCACTACTTATAGGCTGCAGCTTACCTTACCTTATATGGCACCGAGCATTATATGGGATTTAAAGGACGGAACAATCTACAAGGACGCTAATCCTGTGCCTGTTGCAACCATAGTTAAAAACGGCAAAACACTATTTGAATACCAATATTATAAACCTGTAACCTATACTACTGCAGGTGACGCTTCGGTTATAGCCACGGTGTTTAATCCAATAGCAGGTACCTGCGGCGATAATGATATAATAGAGTTCGATTTTAACATTGCATCCACACCAGTAGTGGATTTTAGCATTGATGCGCCTTGTTTAAATGAGCAGACTGTTTTTACAGATAAAACAGATGTAAGCGGAAGCTTTATAAAAACATGGTTATGGGATTTTGGTGATAATACAACATCGGTATTACAGAACCCTACGCATATCTACGCGAACCCGGGTAATTATAACGTTAAATTAACAGTTACAAACATTAACGGCTGTACAGCGGAAGCTACTAAAGTAATCGATATATCGCATAAACCAGTAGCGGTCTTTACCACATCGGCACCGGATTGTGCCGGGCAAAATATTACGCTTATTGATCACTCTACTGCGGTAGATGGAAAAATAATACAGTGGATATGGGATTATGGTGATGGAACGATTGAAACCTTTACCAATGGCAACCCTGCAAAACATATGTATGCAAATACAGGAAAATATACTGTAATGCTAACTGTGTCCACAGACAAAGGATGCTCTGCGGCGGTGAGTCAGGATATTACCGTTAGCCCAATTCCAGTGGTTGATTTTACTTTGCCAGATGTTTGTGTTACTGACAGCTATGCCCAATTTACAGATAAAAGCACCATTGCCGATAATACCGAAGCTGACTTTACTTACCTGTGGGACTTTGGCGACCCGAATGCTAATGCAGCAAGACCCAATACTTCGGCCTTGAAAAATCCAACTCATAAATATTCACAGGTTGGTAATTACATGGTAACATTGACTGTAACCTCAAAGTATGGCTGCGTTTTTTCAAAAACACAACCATTTACTGTTAATGGCAGCATACCTGTTGCCGCATTTGCAGTAGAGAGTAGAGCGAATTTATGCAGCATGGACGACGTTGTTTTTGACGATCAGTCGACTGTGGACTTTGGTAGCATTACTAAAATTGTATGGTATTATGATTATAACAATAACCCGCAGGATATGATAGTTATAGACAAAGCTGACATCCCTGCTGACAGGAAATTCCATCATAATTATGGTTCATTCAATTCGCCTTTAACAAAATCCTATTCAGTTCGGATGGACGTATATTCCGGACAAACCTGTATCAATACTACACAGCAAAATATTACCATCAAGGCAAATCCACTGATCAATTTATCGCAAATTGGCCCTATATGCCAAAGCGCACAGGCTGTACAAATAATTGAAAATAAAAATGGTTTTACAGGTACCGGAGTTTTTTCGGGCACCGGGGTTACATCAACAGGGTTGTTTGATCCTAAAGTATCAGGGCCGGGAACTTTTACGGTTAATTACACGTTTACAGAACAAAACGGTTGTGATTATACTACCAGCGAACAGGTTGTTGTTGCTGCTGATCCAAAGGTTTCAATTGGTGAAGATATCCACATGCTGGAAGGGGGGGATGTTACCATTAAAGCCACAGCAAGCGGGGATAACCTCACTTATAAGTGGACACCATCGACTGGATTAAACCGCGATGATATATTAAATCCGGTAGTGAGCCCTACAGATAATACTACTTACACCATTACAGTAACCAACGCCGAAGGCTGTAGTGCAACTGCCCAGGTTAGTGTAAGCGTGTTGAAATATCCGGAAGTGCCTAATACATTTACCCCTAACGGGGACGGTATAAATGATACCTGGAATATAAAATATCTTGATACTTATCCTGGGAATACAGTTGAGATATTTAACAGATACGGAAAAAAGGTATATTCGTGCATTGGTTATTCAATTCCTTGGGATGGAAGGTATAATGGCACAGAGCTACCCCCTGGCACTTACTACTATATTATTGATCCTAAAAACGGCCGGAAAACTATTTCGGGAAGCGTAACAATCATCAGATAAAATGCTGGAATGATTTACGTCTATCAATTGTACCAGTAAATAAAATAATAAAAACTTGAATCTTTTTCCATCAGTTTGAAAGCGGGTCTGTGCAAATGAAAAAACTTTTACTTTTAATAAGTAATCTAATCTTTTTTTTCACCCTGGTTTCTATTGCCTTTGCCCAGGGCAACCAAACAGTTACCAACGGACAACCTGTAAATGCTGTTAGCTTTACAGGTGCGGGATGCATATTTGACTGGACCAATGATAAACCAGGCATTGGATTACCTGCAAACGGTATAGGCGATATTGCTTCATTTACTGCCGTAAATAATGGCGGCAGCCCTGTTATAGCCAACATTACGGCTACACCACATTCTGCAGGGTATGCTTATATAGCAAACTGGGGCGATGGTATAAGCCCGGGTACAGTATCGGTTATTAATACTTTAACCAACACACTTGTAACCACAATTACTGTAGGTAGATCCCCTTATGGAGTAACTTTAAGTCCCGATGAAAGCAAGGTATATGTAACTAATCAGGCTTCAAACACGGTATCCGTAATCAGTACGGCTACCAATACGGTTGTGGCCACAATAGGGGTAGGTACAAACCCCTATAATGTGATTGTAAGCCATGACGGAACCAGGGTTTATGTTGCAAACAGTGGTTCGAACAACGTATCAGTTATAAATGTAACAAACAACACAGTACTGACAACTTTTTCTGCTGGTTCGCAGCCCCTTGGCGTATTATTAAGCCCCGATGACAGTAAATTATATGTTACTAACGGCATTTCGCAAAGAGTATATGTAATTAACACATCAAACAATGCTTTAATAACTACAATAAGTTCAGTCCAAACTCCCGACAATCTTGCGATAAGCCCTGATGGCAGTAGGTTGTATGTGACAAACTTAAACGGAAGCTCAATATCTGTGATCAATACCTTAACAAATGCGGTTATAAGTACAATCCCGGTAGGTATTTCTCCTGAAGGCATAATAATAAGCCAAGATGGCAGTAAGATATATGTAGTTTTCAGGCTTTTGGATAAAGTATTGGTAATTAATACCGCAACAAATGCAACCATAGCAACTATTCCAACAGGATCAGTGCCTGGAGGTATAGCAATGAGCCCACATGACGACCTTATATACGTGACAAATACAAATGCTAACACGGTATCAGTAATTAATACTGCAACAAATACTGTAATAGCGACCTTTCCTGTTGGAACTAAACCATATTCATACGGCAAATTTGTTACATCGGGAACAGGCTGCAACAGCACACCTGTTAACTTTACTATCCAGATTAACCCTACAGCAGCGACACCAACTATTACTGTAGGAACCGCAACAGGTGATATCTTTGCATGTGCAGGTTCGGCATCAGCCACTCCTGATATTCAGCAGTTTAAAGTTTCAGGTAGCGGATTAACCGCAAATATTACCGCAACTGCACCGACTGGTTTTGAGGTTTCCCTCTCTGCAGGAAGTGGCTATAGCAGCAGTGTGACGCTGGCTCAATCTGGAGGCATTGTTAGCAATATCTCTATTTATGTACGTTCGGCAGCGTCAGCTTCAGGGAATATTTCTGGGAATGTAACTTTGGTTTCACCCGGTGCAACAATTCAGAATGTGCCAGTAAAAGGCGCTATAAATCCATTGCCAACAGTGAATGCAGTAGCCAATCAAATCCGCCTAAACGGACAACCTACAGCAGCCATTAATTTTACAGGAACAACTAATATTTTTAAATGGGTAAATGATACGCCAACTATCGGTTTGGCAGCAAACGGTACGGGTAATATTGCTTCTTTTACAGCAACAAATACCGGCAGCACACCTGTTACTGCAACTATTAAAGTAACCCCCTTACCTAAAGGATATGCTTATGTAACAAATAATACTTCGGGCAGGGTTTCTGTTATTAACCTTGCAACCAATGCAATTATAGCTACTATCCCTGCAGGGACGAACCCTTTTGGCGTAACTGTAAGTAAAGATGGGAGCAGGATATATGTAGCCAGCCAGAACCCCAATAAGGTAATTGTTATTAATGCCACAACTAATACGGTAATAACCAGCATCCCGATAGCGGCAGGTGTTATCAGCGGCGTTGCTGTTAGTCCGGATGGGAGCAGAGTATACGTAACTAATCAAAGTTCTAATAATGTATCGGTTATTAATACTACTACAAATTCCGTTATAACAACCATTCCTGTTGATGCAAAACCAATTGGTATAACGGTTAGCCCTGATGGGAGCAAGATTTATGTTGCAAATTATGACGCTGGCTCCATTTCTGTTATTGATGCAATAACCAACACTGTTGCTATTACTATCCCGGTAGATACCGGCCCATTTGGTATAGTCATAAGCCCCGACGGCAGCAAGATTTATGTGGCAAATGAACTTAATGACGAGATAACTATAATTAACACTGCCAGCGATATTATTATATCAACTGTAAGTGTTGGAGCAGGGCCTTATGGTATAGCAATAAGCCCAGACGGCAAGTGGGTTTATACAACCAATTTTATATCGAACAGCGTATCTGTTATAAATACTTCAACTGAAGCAGTGGTATCAACTATCCCGGTAGGTACAAATCCGTTCGGTATATCAGTAAGTGCTGATGGTGACCTGGTTTATACATCAAATACAGCATCGGGTAATATATCTGTAATTAACACAGCAACAAATACTGTAACAAATACTATAACGGTAGGTAACGGGCAGATTTCATTCGGTAATTTTATTACACCTGCAACCGGCTGCAGCGGAGCTCCGGTTTCATTTACCATAAAGGTTAATCCAACGGCAGTTGCGGCAATAACAGCCAGTGCAGTAACCGGTAGTATTTCGGCATGTGCAGGAGCTGCCTCATCAAGTACTCAGCAGTTCACAGTTTCGGGTAGTGGGCTATCTGCAAATATTGTTGCAACTGCACAAACCAATTTTGAGGTATCTCTTTCTGCTGGAAGCGGCTATGGTAACAGTGTGACAATTCCCCAATCTGGAGGTATTGTAAGTAGCGTTGTGGTTTATGTCAGATCGGCAGCCTCTGCCCCAACAGGTAATATAACAGGGATTGTAACATTAACCTCAATAGGGGTATCAAATCAAAGTGTTATTGTAAAAGGCATAGTAAATGCCCCACCAACTGTAAATGCAATAGCTAATCAAACTAAAACAAAAGGGCAACCGACCGATCCGGTTAGTTTTACAGGTACTGGCAACACTTTTACCTGGATCAATGATATGCCTGGTATCGGGTTAGCTGCAAGTGGAAATGGGGATATTGCTTCGTTCACAGCTGTAAATAATGGCACTACTCCTGTAAAAGCTACTATTACAGTAACTCCAGTATCATCGCTGTTCGCTTATGTAGCCTGTGAAAGTAATAATACGTTAACCATAATTAATACCACACTTAACCAGAATATAGCTGAAATTGCTGTAGGAAATGACCCATTGGCAGTAGCTGTAAGCCCCGATGGTAAATGGGTATATGTAACCAATGGCGGCTCAAACTCTGTATCAGTAATTAATACAGCAACCAAAACAGAGGCATATAGAATACCTGTAGGAAGCAGTCCATTTGGTACAGCCATAAGTCCTGACGGGAATAAACTGTATGTGGTAAATCAAAATGATGGTACGGTTTCGGTTGTTAACACCCAGACAAAGCTGTCAATAACTATTCCGGTCGGTTCCGGGCCTTATAATGTAGCGCTCAGCCCTGATGGCAGCCGGGCATATGTAACAAACCATAACGATGGTACTGTATCAGTAATTAATACTTTAACCAATACCGTATCGATTATTTTGGTTGGAGGAAACCCCGATGGTATAGCTGTAAGCCCCGATGGCAGCAGGGTTTATGTTACCATCAGAGGTACTAATACAGTTTCGGTCATCAATACAGCAAACAATCAGGTTATCAAGACCATTATAGTAGGCTTACAACCTAACGGAATATGTTTTAGCCCTGATGGTAGCAAAGTGTATGTAGCCAATGTGGATGATAACACCATTTCGGTGATTAGTGCAACAAATTACCAGGTTTCTACAATTTCAGGTGGCACGTTAGCACTTCCTTATAACGTAGTTGTAAGCCCTGATGGCAACAGTTTATACGTGCCAAATGTTGGCAATAATATGATTTCGGTAATTAATACAGCAACTAATACCGAATCGACTTCGATCCAGGCGAACGGCCCGTATGCAATTGGTAATTTTATTACCGGCGGAACCGGCTGTACCGGCACTCCAACTACCTTTACCATTACAGTTAACCCAACGGCATTGCCACCGACTATTACAGCTGGTGCAGCAACAGGCAATATTTTAGCGTGTGCGGGTACAGCTTCATCAAGTCCCAATATTCAACAGTTTACAGTTTCGGGTAATAGGTTATCTGCAAATATTATTGCAACTGTATCAACGGGTTTTGAAGTATCTCTTTCTGCGGGAAGTGGTTATGGTAGTAGTGTTACTGTCACCCAAACAGGCGGGGTTGTAACTAATGCAATTGTATATGTAAGAGCATCTTCATCTGCTGCAGTAGGCAGTATATCAGGGAGTATAACATTGACTTCAGCCGGGGCAACAAGCCAGAGCGTGGCGGTAAGCGGTGTAATAAATGCATTGCCAACTGTAAATACTGTAGCTGATCAAACCAAAACAAACGGACAGCCAACCGATGTTGTTAGTTTTACCGGCACAGGAAATACATTTACCTGGACAAATGATAATCCTTCGATAGGTTTAGCAGCAAGCGGAACAGGTGATATTGCTTCCTTCACCGCGGTGAATACCGGCACAATACCTGTAAAAGCCACCATTACGGCTACAAGCCATTCGGTAGGATATGCTTATATTCCGAATTTTGGCGATGGTATAAGCCCTGGTACTGTAACAGTAATTAACACTCAAACCAATACGCCTGTAACTACAATTGCTGAAGGAGGTTTGGGTCCTTATGGGGTAACCATAAGCCCCGACGAAAGCAAGGTTTATATAACCAATCAGGTTTCATATACTGTATCGGTAATCAGCACTGTTACCAATACTGTTGTAGCTACAATAGGAGTAGGTGCAAATCCAATTGCAACAGCCGCAAGCCATGACGGAACACGGCTGTATGTTACAAATAGTGGATCGAAAAGTATATCGGTTATCAATGCAACAAGCAATACGCCAATAACAACTTTTCCGCTTGGATCGTCGCCCCGCGATTTATTAATAAGCCCGGATGATAGCAAGATATATGTCGCAGATGATGTCTTGAGCAAAATATTTGTAATCAACACATCAAATAACACTGTAATAACCACAATAAATACTGGCCAAAAACCAAATAACTTCGCAATTAGCCCAGATGGCAGCAGATTGTATGTAACAAACCTATATTCAAGCACTATATCTGTAATCAATACCGCAACAAACAACGTTATAAATACAATCCCGCTAACCAGTTCTGCTCAAGGCATAACGATAAGCCCTGATGGTAGCAGGATATATGCAGGCGACAGTTTTTCGAATAATGTATTTGTAATTAATACAGCTACAAATGCAATAATATCCACTATTTTGGTAGGGTCAGCGCCAGGAGGCATATCAATTAGCCCTTACGGCGACAAAGTGTATGTAACAGACATAAATACTAATGAGGTATCTGTAATTAATACAGCAACAAATACTGTAACAGGAACCTTTCCTGTTGGGCACACACCCTATTCATTTGGGAATTTTGTTACATCAGGCGCGGGTTGTAGTAGTACTCCTGTCAACTTTACCATTACTGTTAATCCAACTGTACTGCCACCAACTATAACTTCGGGTGCTGTAACAGGTAATATTTCAGCTTGTGTGGGCTCGGCTTCATCAAGCCCCGATATTCAACAATTTACAGTTTCTGGAAGTGGCTTATCTGCAAATATTATAGCAACAGCACCTACTGGTTTTGAAGTTTCTCTTTCTGCGATTAGCGGTTATAGTAATAACGTCACTATTACCCAAACGAGCGGCGTTGTAACTAATACTATTGTATATGTAAGAGCATCGGCTTCTGCTCCGGTGGGCAATATATCAGGAAATATAACCTTGACTTCAATGGGGTCGACAAGCCAGAGTGCGGTAGTAAGCGGTGTGGTAAATGCGTTACCTACTGTAAATGCAGTAACTGATCAAACCAAAACAAACGGGCAGCCTACCGATGCTGTTAGTTTTACAGGCACAGGCAGTGCCTTTAACTGGATCAATGATACGCCCGGAATTGGGTTAGCAACAAACGGTACGGGTGATATTGCTTCATTTACAGCGGTAAATACGGGTACTACATTTGTAAAAGCTACAATTACGATAACTCCCGAAGGTGCCAACTGTCCGGGTGTGCCAACTACTTTTACAATTACGGTAAAACCATCGGCACTCTCCGGCATCACAGCTACGGGTACTTTAGCATCCGTTAATACAACTTATGGTACAGCATCCGCTTCAACCAGCTTCACGTTATCTGGCGCTAATATGACTGCAGGAATTTTAGTTACACCACCTCCGGGGTTTGAAGTAAGTACCGATAATGTCAATTTTAGTCCTTCTGTTACTGTAGGCGCTGCAGGAACTATTGCATCCACAACTATATATGTAAGATTAACTTCAACCGCGGCAGTTAAGAGTTATTCGGGTAATATTGTATTGAGCGGCACAGGTGCCGGACCTGTAAATGTAGCTACTGCCAATAGTATAGTTAGCCCTGCCCAGTTGGTTATTATGGCCAACGACGCACATAAAACTTATGGACAAGCGCTTAACGATAATACAGGTTCAATCGCTTTTACTGTTACTGGTTTAAAGAACTCGGAAACAGTTGGAAGTGTTACTTTAGCTTATGGTTCGGGAGCATCAGCAGCTTCGGCTGCAGGTACTTATTTAAATTCGATAAGTGCATCTGCACCAACTGGGGGCACTTTTAGTGCAAGTAATTATACCATTACCTATAATAAAGGGAATACTATTGTAGATAAAGCGTTGCTCACAGTAATCGCAGATAATAAAACAAAAACTTATGGAGCTGAGAACCCTGTTTTAACAGCAACCTATCAAGGTTTTGTAAATAATGACGACCAAACCCAGTTAACAGTTGAACCATTATTAACTACCGCTGCAACGGCAACATCACCAGTAGGGCAGTATCCTATTATAGTTAGCGGCGGGTTATCATTTAATTATACTTTTATCCCGGTGAATGGTATCCTTACTATTGAATCATCAATTGTAATACCTAATGCCTTTACCCCTAATGGAGATGGAATAAATGATACCTGGAATATTAAAAACCTTGATACTTATGCCAATTGCACTGTTAATATTTTTACAAGGTACGGGCAAAAAGTGTATTCATCTATCGGGTATGGGGTTTCGTGGGATGGGAAATATAATGGAGCTGATTTGCCTGTAAGTACATATTATTATATTATCGACCTTAAAAACGGCCTTAAAGTTATTTCAGGGAGTGTAACTATAATAAGATAGAAATAAATGAGTTTTATATTTTTTGCTGAATTTGTTTAATATGGGGGTAACATTATTGCTGTTAATTTGAATGACGTAAATTAATTCTTAATTAAATAAGTAATTGATGTGTACAACAGACAGGGAGAAAAACTATATTCGTGAATTGATTTACGTAGTTTTGTAATAGGCATGACATTATTGAGCCCGTTTTATTTTAACTATGTATTAACAACTTTACCCTAAAGCAGATCGTAAAAATTGTATCGGACAGTGTAATTGTCGTTATATAATAATGAAAAGAATTTTATACTTATTGCTGATTCTTGTTTCGTGTTCGCAATTGACACTGGCCCAGCAAAAGCCACAGTATACACAGTATGTTTTTAATAATTACCTGTTAAACCCAGCTGTAGCAGGTATTGAAAACTATACTGATGTTAAAGCAGGCTACCGCAGCCAATGGACCGGCTTACAGGGGGCACCGGTTACCAGTTATTTAACTGTAAATGCCCCGTTAGGGCAGAATTTTTTACAGGGCGATGCTACGGCCTTTCCTGCCAACGGGGGCGAAAACCCTTCTAGCAGACTTTATACACAAAACTATATGGCTGCCGAACCGCATCATGGTATCGGGATGATGATTGTTTCTGATAAGGCAGGCCCTATCACACAAACCACTATTGATGCAACTTATGCTTACCATATTGGTTTAACCGACCGGATAAATCTAGCCGCCGGGGTATCGGCCGGGGTAAACCATATTAGCTTAAATACTTCGGAGATCACGCTTGAAAATCCACTTGATCCTGCTATAAGCGACGGCAATAACAGCCAATGGAAGCCTGATTTGAGTGTTGGCGTATGGATGTATTCGTCAAATTATTATTTGGGGGCTTCTGTACAGCAGCTATTGCCTCAAAACTTATACTTCAGTACTAATAATGCCTATAATCAAAGTAAAACAGTTCCTCAATATTTTTTTACAGGCGGCATTAAGCTTTTTTTAACAGAAGATATAACGCTTTTGCCATCGGTTTTGGTTAAAGTGATCCAACCGACTCCTTTAACTTACGATCTGAACGCCAAGTTTTCCTTCCAGGATAAATTCTGGTTTGGAGGTTCTTATCGTCACGGAGATTCATTTGGCGTACTGGCCGGGGTGAATATCAGTTCGTTTATAAATATAGGCTACTCTTATGATATTACAACCTCGGCGCTAAATACCGTAAGTAATGGCACTCACGAAATTGTAATCGGTCTATTGCTAAATAACCGGTATAAGGTTACTTGTCCGCAGCATATGTTTTGAGTTTGCAGTTGACAGTTTTCAGATAACTGGTGTTTAAAAAACTGCAAACTGCCCAGTGCCAACTGCAGACTACTTTCTACAGTTCCTTCCTTAGCCTAGCAACCGGGATGTTCATTTGTTCGCGGTATTTGGCTACCGTGCGGCGGGCTATGTTGTAACCGGCATCTTTTAATATTTCGGTAAGCTTTTCATCGGCAAGGGGATGCCGTTTATCTTCATTTCCTATATGTTCTTCAAGGATTTTTTTAACTTCTTTGTTCGATACCTCTTCTCCGCTTTCTGTTTGAATAGCTTCGGAGAAGAACGATTTTAACAGGAATGTGCCAAATTCAGTTTGTACGTATTTTGAATTGGCCACCCTTGATACTGTTGAAATATCCATGTTGATCCGGTCAGCAATATCTTTGAGGATCATCGGTTTTAAATTCTTATCGTCGCCGGTTAGGAAAAACTCGTATTGATATTGCATAATGGCATTCATGGTTTTTAAAAGCGTTTGCTGGCGCTGTTTAATTGCATCAATAAACCATTTTGCCGAATCGAGCTTTTGTTTAACAAACTGAACGGCTTCTTTCAGCTTTTTATCTTTTGCGGATGCCTTATCATAGTGCTGGAACATTTCCTGATACGAGCGGCTCACCCTAAGTTCCGGTGCATTTTTTGAATTTAAGGTAAGTATCAGGATACCATCGTTATTGATGATGTGAAAGTCAGGAATTACCTGTAACTGCTTGGTGTTTATCTCGTTGGAGTCGCCCGGCTTTGGATTAAGCTTTAAAATTTCATTTACCACCGCCCTTAGTTCTGCCGAGGTCATATTCAGCGATTTTTCGAGCTTGTCGTAATGTTTGCGGGTAAATTCGTCCAGATAATGCTCAACAACCGTTATCGCCTTTTTTACAATAAGGTCGTTAGGGTCTTTTTTTCGCAATTGGATCAAAAGGCATTCCTGCAAGCTGCGGGCGCCGACACCTGCCGGGTCGAAGCCCTGAATAACCTTAAGCATATCTTCTACCTCTTCATCATCGGCTATTACATTTTGCGAAAATGCAAGGTCGTCGGTAAGCGACATTATTGGCCTGCGTAAATACCCGTCATCATCAAGGCTGCCAATTATTTGCTTGCCAATTCTGAAATCTTTGTCTGATAGAGGCAAAAGATCAAGTTGTTGCTGAAGACTTTCGAAAAAGGAGCTTTGTACAGCAATAGGGATCTCTTTCCGTTCATCCTCGTCATCACCATTCTGGTCATATCTCGATCCGTAATCGTTTAAGTTATCTTCCTGCAGGTAATCCTCAATATTGAATTCATCAGCTTCGCCTTTCTCATCATCACTGTTATAAGTATCTTCTTCGGGGTCGCGGTCGGGATACTGCTCCTCGGGCTCATTTAAATTCGTTAAACTCAGATCTTCAAGAGCCGGGTTTTCTTCTAGTTCCTCTTTAATCCGGGTATCCAATGAAACAGTGGGCACCTGTAACAATTTAATAAATTGTATTTGCTGCGGGGAGAGTTTCTGTAAAAGCTTTTGTTGAAGATTTTGTTTAAACATAATTAGATATGGTCAAAAATACATCAATTACTCTTAACATAAAAATAGTTGCTGTAAATGATATTTCGCAATGCTACAAAAGCCAAAAAACAAATTGTTTTAGGCGCCATTTAAATTTATTTATTACTTTAGAGAAACAAAAATCGGGTTTATGGCTATTATAAAAGAGTTTAAAGAGTTTGCCATGCGTGGCAATGTGGTTGATTTGGCTGTGGGCGTTATTATCGGCGCGGCTTTTGGAAAAATTGTTACCTCATTGGTAAATGACATTATTATGCCGCCAATTGGATATATAACCGGGGGCATCGACTTTAAAAATCTTAAAGTCCTTATAAAACCAGGTGATCCTGCGAAAAAAATTGCTGACGTTTCAATAAATTATGGAAACTTCATTAATACAATGATTGAATTTTTGATTGTGGCCTTTTGTATTTTTATGGTGGTAAAAGCTATAAACTCATTGAAAAAACCGGAAGAAGCACCAGCGCCTGCTGACCCAGTACCAACAAAAGAAGAGATATTACTTACTGAAATAAGAGATCTGCTTGCTAAGAAAGCATAATTAGCAGTCCATTGACTTAATAGGTTTTGGGCAATTTGGGGTCGGTTAGTATAATATAATCGCCTTTGGCGGTGAATTTACTCCAATCGGGATTGTTAAAGCTGTCATCGGCATAGGCTGCAATGTTTAGTATATGTATTTTGGGAGCATATTTTTTTAGCTGTGCGGCTGTACCCAGTTTTTCCTCGCTGTGAAAACCTCCGTTTACCTGTAAAATTTTAAAGCCTTTGTGGTTTTTGTAGAATTGTGCAATATTCCAGCCCATAGTTGCATCCCAAAGGTTTTGGGCCTGGTATATTTTTGTATTTCCCATGGCGCTATGGCCGCCCATAACATCTACAAATTTATTGTAATAAGTTCCAGTTGCAGTGTCAATGGGCAAAGGGGGCAGGTAAGATTTTCCTGCACTCAGCTGATCCAGGCTGCCAAGCCCTAAACGGTTGACCATATTTACGTAACGTGCAGGAGCGTTGGCTGCAGTAACCGGGATATGCTGTTCTTTGGCAAGCTCAATAAGCGGACGATAATCTTTATAATTATGCCAGGCGCGTGCCTCGGTAATAAAGTTTTTTTCGCGGATAAAACCTGCCAGGTATTCGTTAAGCACGATTTGGCAGTCGGCTTCAAACATTTCCATGGATAAAGCAATCTTAGCAGGGTACTTTTCGGCCAGCTTTTTAAATAATGCATGTTCGAGGTAATGGCCAGTAGAATCGTTATGTTCTTCACCAAAAAATAAAACATCAGCTTTATCCATATCATTTACAATGTCATCAAGTGTTACAATTTTTTGCTTTGATGAACTGTATATTTTGTAATGAGTAGATAATGAATCCTGAGAAAATACAGTGAATGGAATTATAAATAATATTATGAGCAGAGTTTTCATTATAAGATAATTAAGTGCGATTACAGACTTACGAAGTTTTCAAAACTTCGTAAGTCTTTTGTCTGCAATATAATTAAAGCAGGGCAACATAATCAATCCAATCTAACTTAATCAAACATAATCAACCCTTCGAAACCTGATCAATACAAAAAAAGAAAAAACGATATTTGAGAAATACTAAAAAATCACTACATTTGCGCTCTTGTTTTAAAAACGACGAATAGAATAAAATAGCCATGAAAAGAACGTTTCAGCCCTCACAAAGGAAAAGAAGAAATAAACACGGTTTCCGTGAGCGCATGTCATCTGCTAACGGCAGAAGGATTTTAGCATCGAGAAGAGCTAAAGGCAGAAAAAGATTAACAGTATCTGACGAGCGTAGTCACAAAGCATAAGCTGGTTGCTTTCTCCGGATAGGGGCCTGGCCGGTTATATACTTAAATTTCGGTTCAGTATCAGCAACAATGTACACCTTTAAAAAAGAAGAACGGTTATGTAATAAAAAGCTTATTGAGAAGCTTTTTCATAACGGCTCTTCTTTTTTGTGTTATCCCTTTAAAGCATCGTGGCTGCTTGTTGATGAGGCCACGCAATTCCCTGCGCAAATTTTATTTTCGGTATCGAAAAAGCGTTTTAAACATGCCACAGACCGGAACCTGATAAAAAGGCGCATGCGCGAAGCCTACCGGCTTAATAAGCAAAAATATTTGTACGATACACTAAACAGCACCAATAAGAATATTGTATTCTCGTTAGGTTTTATTGGTAAAGAGATTACCGAATATGACTTTACAGAGAAAAAGATGCTGAAACTTTTAACCCAACTTTGTATGGAAATTACAAAATGAAGGTTATTGGCAACATATTAAAGTTTTTAGCGGGATCGGTATTTATAGTGCTTATAAAAATATACCAGTATTTAATTTCGCCTTTAACAGTTGCTTCGTGCAGGTATACACCAACCTGTTCGCAATATGGGGTTGAGGCCATAAAAAAATACGGCCCGTTTAAAGGCGGCTGGCTAACCTTAAAACGAATTGCCAGCTGCAATCCCTGGGGAGGGCACGGGCATGATCCGGTACCTTAATTAGTCTGAAGTCTTGAGTCCAGAGTTTTAAGTCGATGTTAGGATTTTAAAGACTCTGGACTTAAGACTCTGGACTTAAGACTTTAGAAATGATATTACAAATAGAAACCGCCACTGCCAGTTGTTCTGTTGCCTTAGCAAAAGACGGGGCCGTCTTAGCTTTTAAAGAATTGAACGGCAGGAATCTGCATGCCGAGGTGATCACCAGGTTTATTGAAGAAATAGTATCGTCAGCCGGTTTTAGTTATAATGATTTAGATGCTATAGCCGTTAGCTGTGGACCAGGTTCATATACTGGTTTACGTATTGGTATATCGACAGCCAAAGGATTGTGCTTTGCCCTGGATAAACCCCTTATAGCTATCGAAACACTTGAAGCAATGGCCTATGGAGCAGCCAACTTGGACGAATATAAGAATAGGAAAGACCTGCATTTATGCCCCATGATTGATGCAAGACGAATGGAAGTTTATACCGCAATATTTACTACCCAAGGCGAAAGGGTAAAACCAACATCGGCTGAAATAATTGACGAAAACAGCTTTTATGATATTTTGACCAATAACAAAATACTCTTTTTTGGCGACGGCGCTGAAAAATGTGCTGCTGTTCTGGGTAAAAACCCGAATGCTGTTTTTCTACCCGGCTTTATCAATTCAGCTAAAGATCTTACCCAAAAGGCTGCAGAGAAATTCAGTAAAAAGGAATTTGAAGATGTTGCCTACTTTGAACCTTACTATCTAAAAGATTTTATCGCTGGGAAAAAGGCAGTATGATTTCGGAAATCTGACTTCTGAATTAACACTAATCGTTAGTCTTAAATAAACGACCCCATAAGCGGCCTAAAAATCCTTTTTCGCCTGTTGGGATAACGCTTGAATTTAACGGGTGTTCAATTACAGGGCCGAATTTTAGTGAAAAACCCAAAAAGAAATCAGCGCCCGATGATGAACCATTCGCAAATGTTTGATTCATATTTTTGTTTAACTGTGATGATAAAAGACTCCCGGTTTGTGCCACCCTGTCGCTACCTAAAAAGAACTCAAAATTTGGGGTTTGCATCATTAACTGAACGCCTAAATTAAACAACTTCATATCATCGTAAGTTGTAGTAAGTGTTACACTGTATTTTTTATACTGAAACGGATTGACCAAAGCACCTGTAAAACCTGGATAAAACAACTCTTTGGATGCTATTAATGTTGGCGAATATTTGAAATCTTTATTATCATCTATCCAGAACATCTTATTTACACTTAATTCGGCCTTGCCATCAACAGGGGTTGTAAATGAACCCATAACGCCATCAGTGTGAATTATTGTTTTAAGTCCGTTGTAAACATTTTTTTCACGTTTGGTTGATGACAAGCCATCAATTTCGACAATATTGCTGAAATTATATACATTGGAACGGGCGCTCCAGTGTATAAAACCAAGGTCCTTTATGTTTGCCTGTATAATAAAGCTGTCCTCAGTGCGGTAAGTTGAACCTATTGATATTGATGCACCCGGATTACGGAAGGTAGGCAGATAGTCGCGTGGGGTTAGGTGCCCGGGGATATAGCTTGTATAATACGTTCCGGCCAAACCTAATATGGCAGAGTCATTGGCCTTATCAAATACTACCTGTGAGTTGGTAATATTTAATTTTTCGTATTGCACACCCAATAATGCGTTCAGTTTTACACCAAATGAAAATTGCTTGTTAATTTTTTCGCGGTAGGTAAAACTGAACTGATTGTATGATTGAAAATAAAAATTATTATTAAAGAGATCGGAGTAGGTATCGCCGCTAAAGCTTTGAAAGCCATTTAATAAGGCTACTGATTCGTCGGTAAAGATGCCTTTGCCTTCCATTCTTGTTTGTGCCGAAAAGCCCAGCTCTACATCCCCGTTAAGGCTCGAAAACATTTTGAACATAACCAGGTAAGCGTTTGCATTTACATTTACATGGTTAAACCTGCCCTGGCCAATTACTAACGAAGAATTATCGTATTTCGAATTAAAAGCCCTGCTTTTTAATGTTGACTGCACATCGCCTGTGATTAAAAAATCGGCATTGAAGTTTGGTATAAAAAAATTTGCTGCAAATTTTTTGCTGGTATCAGTAATAAAGGCCTTTTGCGACGGGTTTTCGAAAGAATCGTATAAAGTACCGGTATTATACTGTGAAAATTGCTGAGCAAAAATTTTAGATGTAACAATTATTAGAAAGAATACAAGTAAAAACTTCTTCATATATAGCGTGATGCCGGGTTTTATATCCGTTTTAAAGATAAAGTTCCAAACTGATTATTTAAAAAATAATGCCAATTAACCATTTAAACGAAATCGGGGTCGTATAGTTGTATATAAAATGGCCTATTTTGCCTTTTTAGCAGTAGTATCTGTATTTAATTTCAGACAAAAGTTGGTAAAGAAATTTTTATCAGCAGCAGTAAGCTGAAAAGAAGCAGCGTAAAAATTCTTCCATCCTGGTTCAATTTTATCAAAATCATCATAAATGCCCGGGTACATATCCCTTTCGAGTATGGGCTGTGCGTTTTTAAAATGAAAGAGGAATGAAACATTACTTCGTCCGGCTAATAGATCGTCGAATTGGTTATACTGGCCATTCTTGCTTAAAAACTTGCGGTTAATATAAGTATCGTTATAGCTTGTTATTTCGACAGGGCTATTAGCCATTATTAAATAATTGTCGATGATCATAAAATAAGGTTTCTTAAAAATACTGAAAGCATCCCCTAATAAAAATAACGGCAGCTTATCATAATTTAACTGTCCAGCGTTTTCATCATTCATGGTACTGATAGCGGTGAGCATCAGCTTGAGCTTTGAGCCATCTTTAACGGAGATGATAGCATACTTTTCAAAAAAGCGTGTAGTAACTATAGCAAACTCATTTCCTAATAAATTATCGAACCCGGTTTTTATCCTGGTGCCTGTTTCGGCTTTAATTTTATCAAACAGCTGTCCCTTTTCGTTAACAACACCGGTTTTGGTATACCAGTTGGAAAGGTCGGCAGCGAATTTTAACGGATCGGATACCGAAAAGCAAGTGCTGTAGGCGGTTGTTGAAGGGAAAATATCCTTTAAATGATTAATAACCGGCTGCTGGTCGGCAAAGAGGTTTAAATAACTTAAAGCGCTATTGCGCTGTACCGTTGTCGACCCATTAAACATTATAGCATCGCTGCGGTAATTGAGGCTTAATGTTGCCAATGCCGGTAGTAACCGGAGGCTTTTAAAAATATCGGTGTTTTTGTTTTGAAACAACTGATTGAACAATGGCGGGAGGCTTGCGTAGTTTATATATAGATTGGCCAGTGAATTCCTGTTTTGTTGTTCGGAAAGCAAAATAAATGACGGTTTATTGCCACTGCTTTTATAGGCTGAGACCTGGTCGATAAGTTCTTTTGAGAAGCTGCCAGAAAAAACATTGCTTCCATTATTAATGATGTAAAAACGCTTTTTAAGCGCGTTTACATAAATACTATACCCTGTTTTGCCAGAGGCTTTAAGTGGGGTAATTACCAGGCCACTATTGTGTTGTTTGGATAACTGGTCGAATATTTCGGGATGGGGTTCATGAGCTGCCGACATGGTAAACAACAGGTCGATATCATTTGTTTTTGAAGGATGTAAGGAAACAAATATGCTTTGACCGGTAAAATACTGGCTTAATAAGGAGTTTTGAAGTAGCTGTTGGCGAAGGGTATCGAGCTGGCCAAGTTTCTGTTTGCCAATGAAGTTTGCGAATAGCTTATTATCCTTAAAAATATCGTAAAAACCGTTGTCGTTATTAAACTCAAATATCAGAGGTGCATTATCTGGTATTGCATGCATTGCCTGGCTGGTGCGTGTCCCTGGCGGGTTTAAATTTTTAAAATAAACCACGGTAAGGTACGCTGTAGCGGCTAACAAAATTAGGGTGATAATGATCTGTTTTTTCATTGCGCCTTGCTATGCAAATGTAAGTTTTTAAGTTGGATAAGTGGGCGTTTGGATGCATTTCAGACTCCTCTAAATCCTCCCCGGTATAGAAGACTTTTAAGGCTCTTCCCAATCCAACTAAATTCAACCATAAACCTTAACTTAGCCCTTTATAATTTATGAAGAAAAAAATAATTGTTACCGCCGCTATTTTCGGTTCACTGGCGGTTATTGCCGGTGCTTTTGGTGCACATAGCCTACAGCCTTCGCTATCGGCAAAAGAACTTGAGGTATGGCACATTGCTGTTCAGTATCAATTTTATCATGTATTTGCCTTATTGTTTTTGGCAACCTTAAGCAGGTACAAAACCAGGCTTGTTAACGACTGTTATTACCTTTTTACCCTGGGAATTGTGTTTTTCTCAGGTTCATTATACCTGCTTGCTTGTCGTGAGTTATTGGGTTGGCAATGGCTGCGTGTATTTGGGCCAATAACGCCACTTGGCGGTGTGTTATTTATTGCAGGCTGGATAACCCTTGCATTTGCTGCTTTTAAAGATAAATAAACTAAATGTTAGAGTTTGCCGAAGCACAATATACCGATCGTGAAACACTTTTTGTTGAGGTGATTTTACCCCTGGCTATTGCTAAAAACTATACCTACCGTGTGCCTTATGAAATGAATGACGCGGTGATGGTTGGTAAAAGAGCAGTCGTGCAGTTTGGTAAAAGCAAACTTTACACAGCTATTATTGCTTCGATAGGTAAACTCGCTCCCGAAAAGTACCAGGCAAAATATATTATTGAGTTGCTTGACGACCGCCCAGTGGTTATTAACGAACAGCTGAAATTCTGGCAATGGATGTCGGAATACTATATGTGCACGTTGGGCGAAGTAATGAATGCAGCGTTGCCATCGGCGTTAAAGCTGGCCAGTGAAACAAAGATAATGCTGAATAAGGATTATGAAGTTGAGCGCAGCACATTACACGATAAGGAGTTTTTGATTGTTGAAGCACTTGATATACAGCCCGAATTAACGGTTAGTGATATTGTAAAGCTGCTTGGCCAGAAAACAGTGATGCCAATATTGAAATTGCTGTTCGAAAAAAACATCATTCACATTTCGGAGGAGGTAAGCGAGCGTTATAAGCCCCGGACACGAAGCTTTATAACATTAAACCCCATTTACCAGGACTCTGAAAATTTAAAAGAACTGTTTGGTATCCTGGAAAAGCGCGCGCCAAAACAGGCAGATGCTGTGCTGGCCTACATTAAGCTTGCCCGGCATCAGAAAAGCATTTCCAAAACTGAACTGATTGAAGAAAGCGGGGCGGGGGCTGCAAGCATTAAATCGCTGGAAGAAAAAGAAGTATTTGTTATTGAGGAAAAGAACGTAAGCCGTTTGTTTTTTGATGAGGAAGAACTTTATAACAATTTTGAGCTAAGTGAACAGCAACGTGCTGCATTGAGCGATGTTAAAGAGCAATTTAAGCAAAGAGACGTAGTGCTTTTGCACGGTGTAACATCATCAGGCAAAACACAATTGTATATCAGGTTGATCGAGGAAATGATCAGTAAAGGCAGGCAGGTGTTGTATTTACTGCCTGAAATAGCGCTTACCACTCACATTATTGAGCGCTTGCGTATGTATTTTGGGGCAAGCATAGGTATTTATCATTCCCGGTTTAACGATAATGAGCGGGTTGAGGTATGGCAAAAAGTACTTAGCGGAGAGTATAAGGTTTTACTTGGTGCACGGTCGGCGGTATTTTTGCCTTTTAATGACCTGGGATTAATTATTGTTGATGAAGAGCATGAAACTTCGTATAAGCAGTTTGACCCGGCACCGCGCTATAACGCAAGGGATGCTGCAATCTTTCTGGCGAATATGTATAGCTTAAAAGTGTTGCTGGGCTCGGCTACGCCTTCGTTCGAGAGTTACTATAATGCCCGGATTAACAAATATGGTCTTGTTGAACTTAACGAGCGTTATGGAGGAGTAAAACTACCTGAAATTGAAGTAGTGAGTATAGCGGTAGAAACCAAGCAAAAAACTATACAATCGCACTTTACGAGTGTGCTGATGGCTGATATTAACCAGGCGCTTGAGAAAAAAGAACAGGTTATTCTGTTTCAGAACAGGCGTGGGTATGCACCTTTGCTTATTTGTAAAATATGCGCCTACACCCCTAAATGCATTAATTGCGATGTTAGCTTAACCTACCATAAAAGTAGTGGAAAACTGCATTGCCATTATTGTGGTTATAAGGAAGATGCGCCTAAAATTTGTCCGGCTTGTGGCTCGACGCATTTGGAATATAAAGGCTTTGGGACAGAGAAGATAGAGGATGAACTGATGATGATATTGCCTGACGCGCGGATAGCGCGGATGGACCTTGATACCACCCGATCGCGGAATTCATTACAAACTATACTGAATAACCTGGAGGAGAAAAAGATTGATGTTTTGGTAGGCACACAAATGGTTGCCAAAGGCCTGGATTTCTCGGATGTAACAGTAATTGGTATCATCAATGCTGATAGTCTGCTTAAATTTCCGGATTATAGGGCTAATGAACGCAGCTACCAGATGCTGGCACAGGTAAGCGGCAGGGCGGGGCGACGAGGTAAACAGGGTAAAGTGGTAATACAAACATACGACCCAGCCCATAGGGTTATAAAACAGGTGATTGAAAATAATTATACCGATTTGTACTTTACCGAAATGGAGGAACGCCGGAGTTTTAAATATCCGCCGTTTTATCGTATTATAAACCTTGATATAAAGCATAAAGATGCCGAAATAGTGAATAACCAGGCTGCTTATATAGCCGCTGAGTTGCGGAAGCATTTTGACGACAGGGTGATAGGCCCAGAATTTCCATTGGTTAGCCGGATTAGGAATTATTATATTAAAACCATTATGCTGAAGTTTGAAAAAGATGGTATATCAATCAATAAGGTTAAAACCATTATCCGCGATGTAATTACGCAATTTCAAACAACCAAACTGAGCAAAGGCAGCATAGTACAGCCGGATGTGGATCCGTATTGATAGCGTTTTACTATGAAAAAGGAGCGTGTAACTTACCGAAAAATTTTTGACACCGAAATTTTTGAAGGCGAGCTTGCAGCGCATAAATATCCCTGGCACTTTCATGATACTTATACCGTAATTATTATCGATTCCGGAGCTATGGAGTATGTATTCAGAGATGATCGTGTTGTGGTCAAACAGGGGCAGGTTTTTATAGTTAATCCATCCGTAGCACATTATAATAGCGCACCTAATAATATACCCTGTGCTTATAGGGCCATGTTTTTACCAACTAGGTTATTTAACAATCTTGCAGATAAGCAGCCACTTATTCACTTTGAACAGGCGGCTAATGCAAGTGTTTACACTAATATAAGCAAGCTGTTTGAAAAACTCAGTTTAGTAAAGGAGGTGGCGATTTATAACGAAGTAGTAAATGAAATCTCTGTTCAATTACTCCATCACATAAAAAATAAAAAAACGACTTTACTAACCGACAGCCGGATTGAGACTGCAATAATTTACATTAAAAATCGCCTTGATGAAAAGCTGACCATTGCACAGCTTGCAGATGTTTGTAATTTAAGTCATTATCATTTTCAGCGACTATTTAAAAAGGTTACCGGGCTTACTGTTAATGCCTGCATTCAACAATGCAGAATGGAGTATGGCAAAGAATTGCTAAATAAAGGGAAGAAGCCGGTTTTTACTTCGCTTGAATCCGGTTTTTTTGATCAGAGTCATTTTCATAAACAATTTAAAAAGATGTATGTGCTTACGCCTGCAGCACACTTAATCAAATAGCATTCTTTTACAAGATTTTTGTTTTATTGGGACATATCTTTGCTTGTAAATATTTTATTATGAGCAACCATCTTTATAAAGCAACTATTACCTGGACCGGAAATACTGGTAAAGGCACAAGCGATTACCGGGGATACGAAAGAAGCCATACCATCAGTGCGGTTGGCAAGCCTGATATCTTAGGTTCATCTGATCCGGTTTTTCGCGGAGATAAAACCCGATATAATCCTGAAGAGTTTTTAGTGGCATCGCTTTCAACCTGCCACATGCTGCAATACCTGCATTTGTGTTCGGTATCTGGAGTTATGGTTATTGATTATACTGATGAGGCCGTAGGATCATTGGTCGAAACACCGGATGGCGGCGGTCATTTTAAAGAAGTTATCCTTTATCCTAAAGTGGTAGTTAGTGATGCATCAATGATAGAGAAGGCTATCGAATTGCATCATAACGCCCATAAAGTATGTTTTATAGCTAATTCATGTAACTTCCCTATCCTCCATCAACCAACCTGCTATGTTAGAAATTAAACCTGTTTGCGAAAATTGTGGTAAACGGCTGCCTAATAACAGCACCGATGCTATGATCTGCACTTTTGAGTGTACCTTTTGCAAAGATTGTGTTGATAATGTGTTATTCAATGTTTGCCCGAATTGCGGCGGTGGTTTTGAGAAACGACCGGTACGGCCAACCAGTTTATTAGAAAAATATCCGGTTAGCATAATTGAATATCTAAAACCTGTAGATTCTGATAAGTTTAAACTGATGCTTGATAAGTATAAAGGAGTAAGGCCTGATGAACGTTAGAACTGTTGATAAAGTATTTGCCGATAAATCAGCCAGATAAAATTATATGTGCTGCTAAGTTTAGTACAAAGGCTGTTTAATAAGAAATACTAATTAACTTAGCGTTGAAATGGCCTATAAGTATATCGACAATTACCGCGAGAAGGGTGCCCGCAAACTACTGGTTGAAGAGTTAAAAAAGAAAGGAATTGATGACGAAAGGGTTTTAGCTGCAATAGGAAATGTAAAACGCCACTACTTTTTTGATGAAACCTTCTGGAACCAGGCTTATAAGGATATTGCCTTCCCGATAGGTGAGGGGCAAACCATCTCACAGCCATATACGGTAGCATATCAAAGCCAATTATTGCATATAAATAAAGGCGATAAGGTATTGGAGATAGGCACAGGCAGCGGTTACCAAACCTGCATTTTACTGGAGCTTGGTGCAAAAGTTTATACCATTGAGCGACAGGAAAAGTTGTTTAATCATACCCGGCAGGTTTTGCCCCACATAGGTTATAAAGCAAACTTTTTTGTTGGCGATGGCTCCATCGGGATAGCCAAACATGCTCCTTACGATAAAATAATTGTTACTGCTGGCGCACCTACAGTCCCTGATGTGTTATTAAAACAATTAAATATCGGTGGTATCCTGGTAATCCCTGTAGGTGACGAGCAATCGCAAAAAATGGTAACTGTATTAAAAGTTGCTGAGCATGACTACGAGAAGATAGTTTTAGATACGTTCAGGTTTGTGCCGCTGGTAGGGGATAAAGCGTGGTAGAGGCCCCCTAACCCCCTAAAAGGGAATGAATTTCGATTTTAAGATTGATTATTATCAGATTTACCACTTAAGTAGCTCAATATACTTGCAAAATTTATTTATTCCTTCCTCTTCTGGATAGTATCGTTCCGCTTCAGTATGGTCGTATGGTCTGGGGAAATATTCAAAATGCCATTTTTTAGAGTGCGGATTAAATTGAATGTGCAATGACTCTCTGTTCCATTCTGCCGGATTATATATGGTGATAATCAATTTGGCCATACTGGTATAAGCAAACAATCTTTTGTCTAACTGATTAGTTCTTATAAATTGAACTAAAGCTAAGATGCTTTCAAGTTTTAATCCGTGGGAAATTAAGTAAATATAATGTTTCTCGATTTCTTCCCACGGGACAATTTTTGCAGTTTGTGGCCTGTATTTTGGAAGCGTTTTCATAACCTTATCAAATATACAATTACAAACAAGCTAATCAAAACCTCCCCCTTTAGGGGGTAGGGGGCTCTACCTCTTCATCGCTCTGTCCATCTCAACCTTGGTATCACGCTCTTTCATTGTTTCGCGTTTATCAAAGGTCTTTTTACCTTGTGCAAGGCCGATTTCCAGTTTTGCAAAACCACGCTCGCTAATAAATAATGCCAGCGGTACAATGGTTAAGCCCTTTTCTTCTCCTCTGGTTTGCAGTTTTTTTAGTTCTTTTTTGGTGAGCAATAAAATACGGTCGCGTTTGGCTTCGTGGTTATAGAATGAGCCATAGCTGTATTCGGCGATATGCAGATTGCGTACATAAAGCTGCTCGTTTATAAAAGTGCAAAACGCATCATTTATATTGGCCTTACCCTCGCGGATGGATTTAATTTCTGTTCCCAGTAATTTTATACCCGCTATATATTTATCAAGTATGTGGTACTCAAAATAAGCTTTTTTGTTCTTTATATAGATATCCTGGTTCATCACTGCAAATATGCAAATTATTTACTTTGCGGCTTAACAACCAGCACAGGCACATTTACTTTATGCCTAACAGAATTAACTGTTGTTCCAAAAATAAGGTCTTTAATAGCTTTATGCCCATGCGATCCCATTACGATGAAATCAATATCCTCGGCATTTACAATTTTAGCTATTGAACTTGCAGCGCTGCCAAAACCAATGTGTGCCTTAGCCTTATAGCCAAGCTTGGTTAGTGCGTTTACATAGATGTCAAGATTGTTAACATCGCTTTGCGTTTCATGATCCATTACTTCGGTGCCATAATACCGGGCGCCAGCAGTTTCAACTACGTGGATCAATGTATAATGTGCATGCTTGCCGCCCTGCATTATTGCATTGCGGATACAGTCGGCATCGTTTTTTGAAAAATCAATAGTTACCCCAATGTGTTTGTACTTTATAGGTTCAAGTTCTTCAATTACTATAGCGAGACCGTGCGGAACTTGTGCTGGCATATCGTTGTGTTTAAAAAATATCGGCCTTAAAAATACATAAACCAATAACAGGCCAATGCCTATAATCAGCGGGGTAACCAGGCCATAGATCCATATAGCAGCTGATGGGTACTGATGGGTCCAGTCACCAAGTTGTTGTATCACCAATTTTGCATTTAAAGCTACTATTAATATAGCGCTTGCCCATGCTAATATTTTAACTTTCAGGCTGATAGCAAATTTTCCCATCCGCTTTTTATTGGATGTGAAATGAATAAGCGGTATAACAGCAAAGCCCAATTGAAGGCTCAGTACCACCTGGCTCAATATTATAAGACTGCCCAAGCCGCTTTCGCCAAAGTAAATAATGGTGAATACAGCAGGTACAATGGCGAGTATACGCGTTAACAAGCGGCGCAACCATGGTTCAATACGCAGGTTAATGTGGCCTTCCATAATTATCTGCCCGGCAAGGGTTCCGGTTATGGTAGAGCTTTGGCCCGATGCTATTAATGCTATTGCAAAAAGAGTAGGGGCAATCCTGCCGAAAATATGCTCGAGCAGTTTATAGGCATCTTGTATCTCTGCCACCTGAAAATACCCGTTTTTGAAGAAAGCCGCTGCTGCCAGTATCAATATAGCAGCGTTAACAACAAATGCCAGATTTAATGCTATAACAGTATCAAAAAGGTTAAATTTAATGGACGACCGGATGCCATAATCTGTACGGCTAATTTGTCTTGTTTGAACCAATGATGAGTGTAGGTATAAATTATGCGGCATAACCGTTGCGCCTATAATCCCTATAGCAATATATAAAGCGCTGCCCGATAAATTACCCGGAATAAATCCTTTGGCAATCCCAGCTGCATCCGGGCCCACTATAAACATTTCAACTAAAAAAGATACCCCGATTATAAATATCATTGACATAATGAACACTTCCAGCTTGCGCATGCCTTTGTTCATCAAAAAAAGCATTAAAACGGTATCGGTTATAGTTAATGATACGCCCCATAATAACGGCAGGTGAAACAATAACTGAAGACCGATGGCCATACCAATAATTTCGGCAAGGTCGCATGCTATAATGGCTATTTGAGCCAATATGTAAAGGCAAAAATTCACAAAACGGGGGTATGCGTTTTTTGAAGCCTGTGCCAGGTCAAGCCCGCGCACAATACCCAGCCTTGCACTTAACGATTGCAGCAAAAGTGCTATCAGGTTTGATGCAAACAGGATCCATATTAATTTGTAACCGAATGCACTGCCACCTGCAATATCAGTTGCCCAGTTTCCCGGATCCATATAACCAACACTCACCAGGTAGGCAGGGCCTATAAAAGCCAGTATCCTGCGCCAGCCGGTTTTGCTTTCAGTATTTATGGAGCTGTGTACGTTTGCTAATGAATGGTCGGTTGTATTACTCATAAGGTGATCAATAAACTATTAGCAACTTCACGGCTTATCTGTATGGTTTTGTTCTCCATTTGTAATATCATAGAGTGATCAAATTCAATAATATCTGTAACCGTTATCTTTTTCCCGATGGTTAGCTCCTGTTTTTCCAGGTATTGCAAAAAGGCAACAGAGTGATCGCGCACACCGCATATTATGCCGTCAGTGTTAATGTTCACGGCAGAAACAGGTTTCAGGTCATGAGTTTTAAACTTACCCTCGCAATCGGGAATAGGATCACCGTGCGGATCATATTTGGGATAACCCATAAATTTATCAAGGCGGTCTATCAATTCGTTTGAGGAGATATGCTCCATTTCTTCGGCCATTTCATGAACCTCGTCCCATTTGAAACTTAGCTTTTCGACTAAAAAAAACTCCCATAGCCTGTGTTTGCGGATAATATTAACGGCAATTTTTTCGCCTGATGCGGTTAGTGTAACACCCTGGTAAGGAATGTAGTTGATAAGCTCTTTTTCAGCCAGCTTTTTCAGCATATCCGTTACTGACGACGCTTTGGTATTTAACAGCGCTGCAAGCTGGTTAGTGCTTACGCTTTCTGTATTAAGTGACAGGTGGTAAATGGATTTCAGGTAGTTTTCTTCTGCTAATGTATTCATTTACACAAATCTAATAATAAATTTAGATAAGTCTAAATTTATTATTAAAAAAGAATTTATTTCTGTTAAAGGTGTTTTTTGAAAAATTTTATTTTGCTGATTATCTAAAAGCTTATATTTGCCAGTACTATGGCTACTGAATTAGATAAAATCGATCTGCAAATATTAAAGATATTGCAGGAAAATGGGAGGATTACCAATCTGCAGCTTTCAAATGAGATAGGGCTTTCGCCAGCCCCGACGTTGGAACGTGTGCGTAAGCTTGAAAATGCGGCCTATATTAAAAGTTATCATGCTTTAGTTGATGAAGAAAAACTGGGCCTGGGTATAAAAACTTTTATCCAGATTTCACTCGATTTTCATCAAAAAAATACAATTCAAACGTTTTTGGATGAGATTCAAACCATAAAGGAAATTACCGAATGCCACCACGTAACCGGACAGTGTGACTTTTTACTAAAGGTTTATGTTCGCGATATTAAATCGTACGAACAACTCATTATGGAAAAGATTAGCCGTATTACTGTAGTTAAAACTTTCCAAACCATGATGATCATGTCTACCAGTAAGAAAGAACCGATAGTGCCTTTAGAATATTAGTTAGTGAATTAGTGATTTAATGAGTTAGCGATTGTTTAAAATTCACTAAATCACTAATTCACTAAATAAACAATTAATGAATTTGCCAGTCAATAGGTTTCTTCCCTTCTTTAACCAATATTTCATTTGTTTCCGAAAAGGGCTTTGAGCCAAAAAAACCACGATCAGCAGAGAACGGCGATGGATGAGGTGATTTAATGATATGATGTTTGTTTTGATCTATCAGCTCTGCTTTAGCCTGAGCAAAGCTCCCCCATAAAATAAATACTATTCCTTCTTTTTTGTCTGATATGGTTTTGATCATGTTATCCGTAAATGTTTCCCAACCTTTTTTCTGATGCGAGCCCGGCATCCCTGCCCTAACAGTAAGACTTGCATTTAATAAAAGTACGCCTTGTTTGGCCCACTCAGTGAGGTCGCCATGATTGGGAATGGTAAAACCAGGAATATCGGTTGCTAGTTCTTTATAAATATTCCTTAACGAAGGGGGTATGGTAATACCCTTTTGAACAGAGAATGATAGCCCGTGCGCCTGTTGTTCTCCATGATAAGGGTCCTGACCAAGTATCACAACTTCAACCTTATCAAACGGCGTTATGTTGAATGCGTTAAAAATATCAGCGTTTTTTGGAAATGTTTTGTGCCCGGCATCCTTTTCTTCCTTAAGGAATTTTTTAAGATCGGCCATGTAAGGCTTATCAAATTCACCGCTTAAAACTTCCAGCCATGATTGCTCTAATCCTATTGCCATAAATATTTATATAGATGTTGATTTAGCGTACAAATAAACGGATATTTGCATGCTAATTTTATAGTTCATAAAAAGATGTCAAATATAGTAAGGTTAATTATTGCCTGTGTAGTTTTGGGCGCCGCTGTTGCACTTTGTGTATTCGGTTTTTGGGGTTGGGGCATACTGGTATTGTTTTTAGGTGGCTTTGTGTTGCTCAGCTACTTCTTTAACGAAAACATGATCATTTCTCAATGGTTTTTGAGGAAAGACAATTCAGCAAAAGCCGAAGAGTGGTTATTAAAGATAACCGATTACGAAAAACAACTGAACAAGTCGCAATGGGGATATTATAACTTATTGATCGGTTTGGTTGAGTCGCGTAAATCGCCTTTAAAATCTGAGAAGTATTTTAAGAAATCCCTTTCTTTAGGAATGAAAATGTCGCATAACATTGCATTGGCCAAGTTAAGCCTTGCAGGTATTGCAATGGCTAAACGCAACAAGCGCGAAGCGCAAATGTATTTACAGGAAGCGACCAAGGATGATAAAAATAAATTGCTTACCGAGCAAATAAAGATGATGAAGGCCCAGATGGGGCAAATGGATAAGCAGGTGGTTCAGCAACGCGGATACCGCCAGTTTTAATAAGATAAGAAAAGACACCCCGATGTATCGGGGTGTCTTTTTTCATTTATAAAAGAAATTCTATTAAACACTAAGTGTTATAATTCTACTTCTCTTCTAACGAGCTGTAATAATCCGGCTCGGACGAATGGTTCTGATTCGGTGATATATATCTTTCAGCTATAAAAGAACTGGTATCGTCAGATGGGTTAGCCACCTCAACCATTTTTAATATGCTACGGATAAACGACAGGTTAAAATTGCTCCTGTTTAGCTTTATCAGGTATTCGTTTTCTGTAATTTCTAAAATTGAATTTGTCATAACTTTTGTTATAAGCGTTTATTACAATAATAAGGATATGCAAATACACTAAAGTATCATTGATTTTATCTTTTGATTAACAAATTGTTATCAATCGGGTCAATATATTGTTATAGATGTATTGAAATACCCGCTTGTTAATTATTTATATTTACCTGCCCAACTGTATTAACCCTGTTTCTGAAATTAACCCGTTATGAAATTTTTTTTCATCACCCTTGCCGTGCTATTTATTACTTCCACAACCAGCGCCCAGCTATCTACCTCAAAACTGTTTAGCGACCATATGGTATTGCAAAGGAATCATAATGTTCCAGTATGGGGCAAGGCCGCAAAGAAAGAAAAAGTAACCGTCAGCTTCAATAACCAGGTAATAACTGTTAAAGCTGACGAACAGGGGAGCTGGAAAGCAGTCCTTCAGCCTATGAAAGAAGGCGGCCAGTACAACATGAAAATAACCTCCGGAAAAGAATCCATCACCTATTCGGATATTATGCTTGGCGAGGTGTGGCTTTGTTCGGGGCAATCAAACATGGAATTTCAGTTAAGGAATGCTTATGGATACAAAGCCGAACAAAAAACCGCTGCACAGGTTGCTGTTCGTCAGTTTCTTGTTCAAAAAAAAGTAAGTCTAACCCCCGAAAAAGATGTTACAGGTCAATGGACACTTGCCGCTGCCAATACCATTGGTGATTTTTCGGCTGTGGGTTATTTTTTTGCCAAAAAACTGTCGCAAAATCTTCATGTTACAGTTGGTATAATTAACAGTAGCTGGGGTGGTACGGAGGCTGAGGATTGGATAAGCCGCGAAAGCATGGCAGTTGCCCCTGAATTAAGTACAATAGTGCCCACACTCCCGCTAAATGATGAACAATTAAAACAAAGAACAGATAAGCAACTAAAAGCCTGGGCGTATCATAATGTGCCGATTGTAAATTACACCCCCGAAGACCTCGCAAGCAAGCCTGTCGGTTTTTTTGAAAGCTGGCAAAAAGAAAGTGCGCCCGGATCGTGGGAATGGATGGGTAAGCTATATTCGTACCGTGGTGAAGGTTTTATGCAGCGAAGCATCGGCTTAGACAGCTCGTATACCGCAATGGGTTCAACCATTGCATTAGGCATAACTGATGCTGATCTGGCCGTGTATGTTAATGGCAAACTACTGAATAAAAATACAGCAAATTCACAGTTTGATGTTCCGGCAGGTGTATGGAAAGCTGGCGCGAATAATTTGCTGATCAATTTAAAATCAGCACAAAAAAATCCATCATGGTTCGGCCTTGGGCTTAATGGAGTTGGTAATGATATTAATGTTCGTTTTGCAGATACCATAATTAATATGGCCGACGGTAACTGGCATGTAATGCCCGATTTAAGTAAGCCATACCATTTCGACTTTGAACCAAACAACAGTGCGTTTACACGGAACTTCGCAGAACAGTAATTTCGGCAGTAACTGGGCTGAATTGCGCGAAGCACAGAACGCAGCCTTGCAATTGCCGAACACTGGTATTGCAGTAACTACTGATATTGGAGATGCCTTTAATATCCATCCGAGGGATAAAGCAAATGTTGGTTATCGTCTTGCCGGTACAGCATTTAACCTGGTTTATCATCTGCCGGGTTTTTATGAAAGCCCGCTGTTTGCCTCCGCCGAATTTAACAATGGCTGTGCTGTAATAAATTTCACCCATGCCGATGAAGGGCTTATAGTAAAAGATCAATATGGTTACGTAAAGGGATTTGAACTGGCAGGGGCAGATCATAAATTCTACTATGCACAGGCTGTAATAATTGGTAATAAGGTGAAAGTTTGGTGTCCGGCTGTTCCTGATCCCGTAGCTGTTCGCTATGGCTGGACTAATGCCCCTTTGGATGCCAATCTTTTTAGCAGTAAAGGATTACCTGTGAGCCCGTTCAGATCGGATAACTGGGATGGAATTACCGTTACTCACAAATTTGAATAAGGTCCCAATAAATAAAAAAATCATGCAGAATAGTTCCTGCATGATTTCTATGTCGCTCTAAATAACAATACTTATGCAAACCAGGCCATTACCACTTCTTTTGAAGGCATGGTAATATCCAGCTTTAATTTTTTTCGCATCCCGCCCAGGTCATTAAAAACCTTATTCGGATTGGCAGCCTTTAAGTCCTCCAGATTATTAATACCCATTTTATTTAAAACCGGTACCCATTCGGCAGGAACGCCTACATGTATAAAATCATCAATGGTTACCGTTTTTGCTTTCTTTTCAGGGCGCATCTGTGGGAAGAATAATACTTCCTGTATCGTACTCTGATTGGTCATCAGCATAACCAAACGGTCGATGCCAATACCTAAGCCTGAAGTTGGCGGCATGCCGTATTCCAGCGCCCGTAAAAAGTCATCATCCATAGCCATTGCTTCATCATCACCACGGCCAGCCAATATCAATTGCTCTTCCAAGCGCTCGCGTTGATCGATCGCATCGTTTAATTCCGAATAAGCATTGGCTATCTCCTTGCCATTTACAAATAGCTCAAAACGTTCAACCAAACCCTCTTTAGTACGGTGCTTCTTGGCAAGCGGCGTCATCTCAATCGGGTAATCGGTAATATATGTAGGCTGGATCAGGTTTGCCTCAACTTTTGCGCTGAAGATCTCATCAATCAGTTTGCCTTTACCCATCGAAGGATTTATTTCAATACCTAAGTCTGTACATGTTTCGCGCAATGCAGCTTCATCCATAGCCGAAACATCAATGCCAGTATATTTCAGGATAGAATCATACATCGATAATTTTTCATACGGGCCTGCAAAGTTGATCTCATTAGCGCCAACCTGTACAACCGGAATGCCGGTAACTGTACGGGCAACAATTTCCAAACACTCTTCAACCATGGCCATCATCCAGTTATAATCTTTGTACGCCACATAGATTTCCATGCTGGTAAACTCCGGGTTATGAGTACGGTCCATGCCCTCATTGCGGAACATTTTGCCAAACTCATAAACACCATCGAAACCTGCAACAATCAATCGTTTTAAATAAAGCTCATTGGCTATGCGTAAATACAAAGGCATATCCAGTGTGTTATGATGCGTGTTGAACGGACGTGCCGCAGCGCCACCATGCACAGGCTGCAATATCGGAGTTTCAACTTCCATCCAACCTTGCTTGTTAAAGTACTCGCGCATGCTGCTGATCACTTTTGAGCGTTTGATGAAAATCTGTTTGTATTCCGGGTTAACGGTTAAATCCACATAACGCTGGCGGTAGCGTAATTCCGGATCAGTAAAGGCATCGTGTATATTGCCTTCTTCATCACGTTTTACAACCGGCAGTGGCTTTAGTGCTTTTGATAATAAAACCAGTTCCTGCACATGTAAAGAGATTTCTCCTGTTTGTGTTAAAAAAACAAAGCCTTTTACACCAATATAGTCGCCAATATCGAGCAGTTTTTTAAATACAGTATTGTATAAAGTTTTATCCTCACCAGGGCAAATATCATCACGTTTCAGATAGATCTGCATTCTTCCGGTCGAATCCTGCAACTCGGCAAACGATGCGCTGCCCATAATGCGGCGCGTCATGATACGGCCTGCAAGGGTAACTTTTTTATAATGATCGGGGAAGCGTACAAAATTGTCATTAATATCTTGTGCAAAAGCGTTTACCTTATATTCCTCGGCGGGATAAGGGTTAATACCTAATGCGCGTAATTGCTGTAACGATTCGCGGCGTAAAATTTCCTGTTCGGATAGGGCAGTACTCATATTTTTAATAAAGGTGCAAAAATAGACTTTTGAGGCGAAAGCTGAAAGGTAAAAGGAGAAAGGTTTGAGAATTAGGTTCAAGAGGCCTCTAAATGGTTATAAGTTTTAAATATCCTGAGCTGATTTCATAGAAAGTTGACAAATCTTCCATTACAGCATATATCTTTGAATATGAATTTAAAAGTAATTGCATTTGATGCCGACGACACCCTTTGGGTGAACGAACCTTATTTCAGGCATACAGAGGAGCAGTTTTATGATTTGCTTGGCGGATTTTCTACACAACACGAACTGGAGCGCGAACTGTTAAAAACAGAGATCGAAAACCTTACCTTATATGGCTACGGCATAAAGGGTTTCGTGCTTTCGATGATAGAAACCGCTTTACGGATCACTAATAATACTATAAGTACAGAAGTAGTCGGGCAGATAGTGGATCTGGGCAAGCAGATGCTTAACCAACCAATTGAATTGCTGGACGGCGTTGAGGATGTTTTGAAAACGCTAAAAGGTAAATACAGATTAGTAGTAGCCACAAAAGGCGATTTGCTCGACCAGGAGAGAAAACTTAAAAAATCAGGGCTCATTCATTATTTCCATCACATCGAGGTGATGTCTGAAAAGGATGATGCCAACTATATAAAGCTTATAAAGCACCTGGATATTAAACCCGAAGAATTAATGATGATAGGCAACTCTTTAAAAAGCGATATATTACCGGTGCTTAATGTTGGCGGTTACGGGGTGCATGTTCCATATCATATTACTTGGGCGCATGAGCAAATTGAAAATAGTATTGAACATGAGAAGTTTAACAGTGTGCTTGCTATTAAAGAGATACTTGAATTTTTGTAAAAGATGAACCAACTAACAGAAACAGAGATCCCCAAATATTCACTAAAGCAAGTTAAGGAAGATAGTAGCGGCTTATTTGTAATTGCGGAGTTGAGCCACGAGTATAAACAACCGCCTTCTATTTTTTTAACCCCGCACCGTAAAGATTATTACATGATGGTGCTGGTTAAAAGCGGGGGGAGCCGGCATTGGGTTGATATGACCCCTTATACATTAAAACCGGATACATTTTACTTTAGCGTACCTCACCAGGTGCACGTAAAAGAAAAATCGGCAAGCATGAACGGGATCCTGCTTTGCTTTACCGATGAGTTTTTAGCGATAGAGGAAAATCAATTACTAAAACAATTACCTGTTATTCAAAATCCTCAAAACGGACATGAGCTTAATTTAGATGCGGAGAATGTTGCCTTTGTTGATGATATATTAAGGAAGATGCTTACAGAGCACAGGCAAAAGCAGGATTGGAGAAATGGAATGCTCCTGGCTTATCTGCGTGTTTTATTAATTTATTTGAGCCGCTTATATAATGAGCAATTTTGTGAAGATGTGCCTGAGGGTAAGCTTTTGTTAAAAAAATTTCAAACATTAATTAATGAACAGTATAAAGAGCTTCATGATGTTGCAGCTTATGCCGATCAGTTATTTATTTCAGCTGGTCACCTGGGCGAGGTAATAAAACAACAAAGCGGTAAAACTGCTATAGAGCATATTCATGAACGGATTGTGCTTGAAGCCAGGCGGCTTTTATTTCATACAGAATACTCCATCAAAGAGATTGCCTGGCAATTGGGTTTTGAAGATGCATCGTACTTTAACCGTTTTTTTAAACGCTTAAATTCAGAAACCCCGATGCAATATCGTAAGCAGAGCCGGAATATGTACCATTAATGCCTGCCTTAGTGCAATTTTACCTGTAAACGTACTTGTACTTTTGTAAAGTATTAAAAAAGTATATGACAGAACAGGAAAAATTAAACAAGGAAACAGTACTTCGTTTTAATAAAGAAGTGCTGGAAAAAGGCAATATTGATGCCATCTATGAAATTATTCATCCAGAATTTATCAACCATACTGCAAAAGGTTCGGCTCCGGGCCCGCAAGGGATAATTGATTTTACCGTTAATATTTTGCGTAAAGCATTAACTGATATTGAGGTAGAAATCCACGACCAGGTTATTGAAAACAATAAAGTAGTTACCCGTAAAACTGTTTACGGCACGCATGTTGGCACCTTTATGGGGATTGCACCCAGCGGGAAAAAAGCAGGGATAGGCATCATCGATATAATTACACTTAATAACGGGCAGTATACTGAACATTGGAGCATCAGGGATGTGCAGGATTTGATCGCTCAATCATCAAAAAATTAAATTTACTATGAAAACAGTACTGATAACAGGAGCCAACAAAAGCATTGGTTTCGAAACAGCAAAACAACTTTTAGATCTTGGATATTATGTTTACCTGGGTAGCCGCGATCCTGAGAAAGGTGCAGATGCAGTCGCGCAGCTTAATTCAAAAAATGTAGAAGCTATAAAAATTGACGTAAGCGACGAACAGTCAGTAAATGAGGCAAGCAAAATTATTGGCGACAAGATTGATTCATTGGATGTGCTAATCAATAACGCAGGCATTAGCGGCGGTTTCCCGCAAAGCCCTACAACAACTAGTATTGAAACCATGCGAGAAGTATTTGACACTAACTTTTTTGGAGCTATCCAGGTAATTAATGCATTTATGGATCTGCTGAAAAAATCAAATGCGCCGCGCATTGTAAACGTAACCTCCGGCCTTGGATCACTGGCATTGCATAATGATCCATCGTGGAAGTTTTACAACTATAAAAGCGCAGCATATGGGCCATCAAAAACGGCTTTGAATGCTTACACAATTACCCTAGCATTTGAATTAAAGGATACTGCTTTTAAAGTAAATGTTGTTGATCCGGGTTATACCGCTACTGATTTTAACCGCCACAGTGGTCCAAGGAATGTAGCAGATGCCGCAAAAGATATTGTGAAGTTTGCCATATTGGATGAAAACGGCCCGACCGGAAAGTTTTTTAGCATTGACAACAACCCGGAAACAGGCTATAGCCCCTGGTAGTTTTATTAAAATTGCCCTGCCGATAACAGCACCGATACCGAATTAATGATGCAATGCAATGCAAAACCCCAAAAGAAACCATTTTTAAAACGGATATAGGTGATTACCCAACCCATGCATAATTGCGGCAGTACGTATATTGGGTACAACCATATCAAAGGCCATTGAATAGGGGTATAATTGCTGATATGCATTAACCCAAACAGGCAGATAGATAAAATGATGAGTTGTTTGCGAAAACGGTGATCAATAATTGAAACGCCATTGGGTACGAACATCATGCAGATTGAAAATACTATACCCACTAATGAAAGCCGGATACCCCAATTAATCAAGGGGCTTTTGATATGGACTAAAAAAAAACCGCAGAATAAAAATATTGCCATTGAAAATGCCAATGCAATATGTATTCTTTTTAAAGATAATGGCAGCCTGAATATAGTTTCTTCCAATAAAGGGCCGATGATGCCTATATAAATGGCCGCTCTCCAGTAACCTAATTTGTGCATCATTTGGCTCATGCCGGCTCTTTGTACTGGTGCAATCCCTTTATGGTGGAGAACCTGGGTAACAATCTGTTCGGTTATCAGCATTAACGGAACAGTTAATATAAGGGCAAGTAAAACCAGCCCGTATGCTTTTAATAAAGTACCCAGCTTTTCGAAAAAGGGAGATTTTGCTAATAGCTGAAGATTCGGGTATTCGCTAATGGACAGCAGTTCTTTAAACACTTATTTTGATTTGAAAATTTGATGATGTGTTAATTTGATAATGAACCTGTTGTATAATGTGAAATGATGCTCGATTTTAAATCTTCAAATTAATCAGCATCTGCTTCCTGCAAATACAGTTCATCAATAGCTTGTGCGTATTTTTTTTCTATTACTTTACGTTTGGCTTTCATAGTTGGAGTTACTTCGCCATCCTCAATACTGAATGGATTGCGTTTTACTTTGAAACTTTTGATCCGCTCAAATTTGGCAAGCTCGTGCGAATACTTTTTCAGGTCCTGACCAACCCAGTCAACAATTTCTTTATCGTCAATAAACACCTCAGGCTTTTCAAAGTATTCATTACTCAAATTAAAAGTCTCCTGTAAAGTTTCCTTAGCCGGAACTATAATGGCGGTTATATATTCGCGTTTATCACCTATCAAAAATACCTGTTCAATTTTGGGGCTTTTTAAATAAGTATTCTCAACAGGGGTTGGGTACACATTTTTTCCATATGCATTTACCAGCATATTCTTTAGCCGGTCAGTAATTTGCAAGTTACCCTTAAAATACCGCCCAATATCACCGGTATGGAACCAGCCATCAGTATCAATAACCGAAGCCGTTTCCTCTGGCTTGTTCCAGTAGCCTTTCATTACACAATGCCCCCGTACAATGATCTCACCTTCTTCCGACTGAAAATCTTCTTTAAAAGTATCGTGTGTTTGTATAGTGTAAATATGTTTGGTATCAACGTTTTGTATGGCTACTTCAATACCGGGAATAATCCGGCCGACAGTGCCATAAATTATGCGGTCAGTTTCCGTTACGGCCATTACCGGCGATGTTTCTGTTAGCCCGAAACCTTCCAGGATTTTTATCCCCAGGTCGCCAAAAAATTCGCCGATGTTCTTTGGCAGGGCACCTCCGCCCGAAAGCATTATTTTTAACCGTCCGCCTGTTTTCTCTTTTATTTTGCTGAATACCAATTTCTCGGCAATTTTATGTTGTTGACTGAGTATCAATCCCGGCTTTTTACCGGCTTCATGAGCCAATCGTACTTCTTTGCCAATTTTAAGCGCCCACAAAAATATTTTTGATTTAACGCCACCTGCGCTTGTGCCATTTTTCATGGCTTTATCATGTATCCGCTCTAACAAGCGCGGAACGCAGTTCATCACGGTTGGCCTTATCTCGCCCATGTTTTTTGCAAGCAGGTCGAGGCTTTGTGCAAATGCCATTTTGCTCCCTGTGAAAAGGCAGATATGATAAGTTGCAGTACGTTCGAACACATGCGATAGCGGAAGGAAAGACAGAAAAACATCTGTGCTTTCAATTATCGTGATCTGTAAAAGGCTGTTCCTTGCATTTTCGGTAAGGTTAAAGTGCGTAAGCATAGCGCCTTTAGGTGTTCCTGTGGTGCCGGAAGTATAAATAAGACAGGAAAGATCGGATGGTAAAATAGCTTCCCTGGCACTGCTGATTGTCCTTATATATTTGTCAACTAACCGCAAGCCTTCCTCAATTACTTGTTTAAATCCTATAATTCCCGCATTAAGGTTTAACTTTCCTACAGACTTTTCAAAATCTTCAAACGCCGGAATTATACGGATCAGCGACTGGCAGTTATTGGCAACCCTGGTGATCTTACGCAACAAAAACGGGTTACCCACCAAAATGGTCTTGGCTTCCGAGTCGTTTAGAATATATTCAATTTCAGTTTCAGTAAGGGTAGGATAGATGGATGTATTTACTGCACCGATTTGCTGCAGGGCCTGGTCGTAATAAACGTAATCAGGGCCGTTTTCAATAATCAGCGCTAGCATATCGCCCTTTTTTATGCCAATATCCAGAAACCAGGCCGAGATAGCATCTATCTTATCTAAAGCCTGCCTGTAGCTAATATCAACCCATTTATCATTTACCTTATGGCTCATGAAAGGGTGTGTCTCTGGATGAATATTTTTTACAATATTTCGGATAAGTGACGGAATGGTCGATTGATCAGTTGCCGGGTTCATTAAAGTTTAATCGTAATTTATAGTTTAAACAAAGCTAAATTATTTTTTTATTAATTGATTACACTGATTTTAATGTGGTTAAGCGGATTATTAAAAAGATAGCTTCCCCAGCTTATTGTGTCCTCACAAACAATTCTTCCAATAAGAAACAAGCAAAAAAAACACCGGCCTTATTTAATGAGACCGGTGTAATCAATATCGAATCGGTGGAATCTAAAAATTACACCGAAAAACTTTCCCCGCAGCCACAGGTGCGACTTGCATTAGGGTTATGGAAGTTAAAGCCTTTACCATTTAAACCATCGGTAAAATCAAGTTCAGTACCTGCAAGGTACAGAAACGATTTCATATCCAAAGCAATACGGATACCGCGGTCTTCAAAAAACTGGTCGCCTTTTTTTATTTCGTTATCAAAGTCAAGGTTGTATGATAAGCCTGAACACCCACCTCCCTGAACAGATACCCGCAGAAAATAAGAAGCATCAAGCCCCGAATCTGTCATCAGGTGATCTATTTTACTTTTCGCTTTATCAGTTATTGTTACCATTTTATTTAGAGTCGAGAATCAAGAGCAAAGAGCCAGGAATCAAGACAACTTCAAATATCTTGGTTCTTGACTCTTTGCTCTTGATTCTATATTAGTGATGTACTTTTTCGCTTTCAATTGGCGCCATGCCGTTTTTTACGCGGTAATCATTAATTGCAGCTTTAATGGCATCTTCTGCCAATACCGAGCAATGGATTTTTACCGGTGGAAGCGCTAATTCTTCAACAATGTCCATGTTGTCAATTTTCATGGCATCGTCAATGCTTTTGCCTTTAAGCCATTCTGTAGCTAATGATGATGATGCAATTGCCGAACCGCAGCCAAATGTTTTAAATTTAGCATCGGTTATCATGTTGTTATCATCAACCTGTATCTGCAGGCGCATAACGTCGCCGCATTCAGGGGCACCAACCAAACCTGTGCCTACTTTGTGGTTGCTCTTATCTAAAGTGCCCACATTGCGGGGGTTAGTATAGTGATCAATTACTTTTTCTGAATAAGCCATTTTATTTAATTATTGAATTAGTGATTTATTGAATTAGTGATTTAATGCCAATTCGTTACTTTATTTTTTTGCATCTGCACACTCGCACATCCGCATAATTGCACATCAATTAATGTTCTGCCCACTCAATCGAGTTAAGGTCTATTCCTTCTTTAAACATTTCCCACAGCGGAGAAAGCTCGCGAAGGTGTGTTACCGCTTTTTTGGTTACTTCAATAGCGTAATCTACTTCCTCTTCGGTGGTAAACCTGCCTAAACCAAAACGGATAGATGAATGTGCCAGGTCGTCCGACAAGCCCAAACTCTTTAATACATAAGATGGCTCAAGTGAAGCTGATGTACACGCAGATCCTGACGATACAGCCAGATCCTTCATAGCCATCATTAAACCTTCGCCTTCAACATATTTGAAAGATATATTAGCTACATGCGGTAAGCGATGCTCAACATTGCCATTCACATAGCTTTCTTCCAGTTGAGTTAACGATGCCTGTAGTTTATCGCGTAAAGCTGACAAACGTTTTGCTTCGCTTTCCATTTCAAGCCCGCAAAGTTCACAAGCTTTACCTAAGCCAACAATGCCCGGTACATTTAATGTACCCGAACGCATGCCGCGTTCATGACCACCACCGTCCATCTGTGCAGTAACTTTAACCCTTGGGCCTTTGCGGCGCACATATAATGCACCAACACCCTTAGGTCCATATATTTTATGTGCAGAAAGCGCCAGCAGGTCAATTCCGTCGCGGTTAACATCAACCGGGATCTTTCCTACAGCCTGTACTGCATCTGTCATAAACAATGCACCGTGTTTATGGGCAATTGCCGAAATTTCTTTTATTGGCTGAATAACACCTATCTCATTATTGCCATACATTATCGAAACCAATATAGTTTCGCTGGTCATGCTTTTTTCGAGCAGATCAAGGTCAATTATGCCATCTTCCTTAACAGGCAGATAAGTTACTTTTCCGCCAAGTTTTTCAACATGTTTGCAGGCATCAAGTATAGCTTTGTGTTCGGTAACGGTAGTTATAATATGGTTACCTTTTTCTTTATACATTTCGAACACGCCTTTTATGGCAAGATTGTCCGACTCAGTAGCGCCCGATGTGAAAATAATTTCCTTCTCGTTTGCACCAATTAGTTTTGCCACCTGCTCGCGTGCATAATCAACGCCTTCTTCGGCAACCCAGCCAAATGGATGGTTACGGCTTGCTGCATTACCAAACTTTGTTGTAAAATAAGGCAGCATAGCTTCAAGCACACGCGGATCCATCGGTGTTGTAGCGTTGTTATCTAAATATATAGGAAGATTCATACTCATAAAAATTAACAATACAAAGATAGGTAAGTTTTATTTAAAATCATTCAAAATAAGGTTTAAAATACCTTAACACAAACAATAATTTACAATATTTGGACATGAACAAGATTGAGCATATTGGAATTGCGGTAAACAACCTGCAGCAAGCAGGCGATATTTATGAAAAATTGCTCAATACACCTGTTTATAAAATTGAAGAAGTGCTTTCTGAAGGCGTAAAAACAGCCTTTTTAGGAGTTGGTAATAATAAAATAGAGCTATTGGAAGCATCAAACCCCGATAGCCCGATAGCTAAGTTTATAGCCAAAAAAGGAGAGGGTATCCATCATATTGCTTTTGAAGTAGATGATATAAAAGCAGAAATGCAGAGATTAAAAGCAGAGGGTTTTATATTGCTGAATGATGAACCAAAGCCCGGAGCTGATAATAAACTGGTTTGTTTTGTACATCCAAAAAGTGCAAATGGGGTGTTGATTGAGCTTTGCCAGGAGATTAAATAAACCAATATTAAATATGAAATATTTCATTTTTTTGGGAGTTTCAATGCTTGTTTTAAGTATGGGCTGTAAACAGCATATTGAGGAAGAAGCTTCTCAATCATGGAGTAATTTGACGATATTTTCGGAACGTGATACCAGGATAACTATGGGAAATGATGCTGATTCTTCAGTTGTCACTGTTTATCACCGCGGGTCATTTTTTGCTCCGTTGCCAAAAGGAGAAAAAATGAAAGTCGATACTATCAAAGCTTTCTTTACCAGGGCTGAAAAGGATACGATTTTTTCATTGGTACACAATCTGATAACACACCCGGCCAAGACGAAAGGGTTTTGTACGGAATTTGTAGGTAGCCTTGAGCTGTTGATAGATTATGGGAATCAATTCAAACAGATAGCAAAGTATTCTTCTGTATGTAACTGGAATTCATTGTCGGACAAAACAATGCGTTTGCACGATATACTTCGAAGTAAAATTAAAAAGATTTATTTGGGGGAAAACGATACCCCATAAATCATAAATTGAGTTTTATATTAAAGATATCGGTTTAATACTGGCCAAACCTTAATGACCTGGCCAGTATTTAGTATAAACTTTACCTGCAGTAATTACTTATTTTTCAGGAACTATCTTTCTTATCTTACTATAACCCTCTGTTACATATACATTGCCGGCTGCATCAACAGCAATGCCATGAATATCAACAAAAGTTGCCAGTAAATTTGGGCCGTTAATTGAACCAGGCGCGCCGGTACCTGCAATTGTTGTAACACCACCTAATGGAGTTATTTTCCTGATAACATCGTTTCCATTATCAGCTACGTATAAATTTCCAGCTGCATCTACTGTCACATCCATCGGTTACTAAAGCTGGCTGATGCTATAGGCCCATTCGCCGATCCCGGGGTCAATTGTCCTGCTAAGGTAGTTACAACAGCATCTGGTGTTATTTTTCTTATCATGTTGTTCCCATAATCAGCAACGTAAATATTGTTTGCTATATCTACTGCTAAGCCATTTGGGAGACGGAAATTTGCATCAGCGCCCGTCCCGTTTGCAAAACCCGGAGGAGTATTGATAACTTTCCCTGCAAACGTACTTACTATTCCCCCTGGGGTGATTTTTCTGATAACGTTGTGATTGTCTGATACAAAAATATTCCCTGAATGATCTACTACTATTCCCGAAGGCCCGTTAAACGTAGCTGTGCTGGCCGGTCCGTCATCAAACCCGACTGCACCTGTACCAGCAAAGGTAGTAACCACACCAGCCGGAGTTATTTCCCTTATTGCGTTGTTATCTAGATCAGCAACAAAAACATTGCCTGATGCATCAACTGCTATGCCTACAGGATTGTTAAAAGTAGCAGATGCGCCCGTACCATTAGTAAAACCAGCTGCTCCGCTACCTGCTAAAGTTGTAACCAGTCCATTCGGGGTTACTTTACGGATAGCATTATTTACCTGGTCGGCAACATATAAATTGCCTGCCGCATCAATAGCAATGCCATTTGGATTATTAAAAGTAGCTTTTACTCTGGGTCCGTTAGTAAAACCCTGATTGACGCTGCCTGTAAAAGTATATGTATAGCCTGATGTATTTTGCTGATCAATATTGCCATCGATAGGTGCAATACCTGATTTATTACAGCCGGAAAACATTACCGTAGCTAAACTGCAAGCAAATAAAATACACGAATAGTTAATTATTTTTTTTGATTTCATATTGAGAGGTTTTGTTAATTGGTGATGAATAGGCTATATACTAATTAGCATTAAAACATTATAAAATTAAATTTATTGTCGCTGTAGTTAAATAAAGCAATAAATATTAATAATTCAATGTTTTTTTGAAAGTAAGAACTCCCGGTTATTTAAAAAAAACTATACACATATTTTTATTTTAAATTTGGCTTTGAGTTTTTTAACTTTTATTACTACATTTGCACCTCTTTTACGAAGAAGTTATAACACAATGAAAAAAGATCTGCATCCATCAAACTATAGATTAGTTGTTTTTAAAGATATGTCTAACGAATATGCTTTTATAACTAAATCTTGCATCGATAGCCGCGAAACCATAAAATGGGAAGATGGCAATGAATATCCGTTAATTAAATTGGAAATTTCTCATACTTCGCACCCTTTTTATACCGGTAAAATGAAACTGGTTGATACTGCAGGGCGTATTGATAAATTCCGTACCCGTTACAACAAAAAGTAATCGTTGTACTTTCTATAAAATATTTACAAGTCTCCCGGTACATCGGGGGACTTTTTTTATTTTTGCACCATGGCAATTATCCTTTTCGACGATAACGCACATCAAACACTTCTGCCTTTAACGTTTACCCGACCGGTTGCCGACCTGCGCATAGGTATACTTACCATTGCCGAAAAGTGGGCCAAATACTTAAAACTGGATACGTCTTTTTATACCCAGGAATGGTTAAAGGGAAAATTCCCTATAAAAATAGAACAGGACAATATATTTATAAATGGTTCAGTTTGCCCGGATGAATATTTAACCGAAGCGATTGACCGCCTAAAAAACGGCGAAGCCTTAAAATATGGCGATCAGTTAATAGCCGTAAAGCTAAGCCAGGGAGATGCACAAAGTTTTAACCCAGCGGCTAACTTTTCCGTAGTTACAGTTTTAGAAAGCACCCCTGTAACTATTCGTTTCCCTGAAGATATTTTCAGAAAGAATGATATTGAACTACGCAAAGATTTTAATCTGCTTACCAAAGGCCGCACCAGTGCAGTAATAAGCCAAACCAATACCATTATTGGCAATGATTTTTTTGCCGAAGAAGGAGCAATTGCCGAATGTTCAACCTTTAATACTACAAACGGGCCAATTTACCTGGCTAATAACACCGAAGTTTGGGAAGGTACGCATATACGGGGTGCATTTGCCATTTGCGAACATTCGCAGGTGAAAATGGGGGCCAAGATTTATGGAGCAACCACTGTTGGGCCATATTCAAGGGTAGGAGGAGAGCTTAACAATGCCGTCATCTGGGGCTATTCATCAAAAGGCCATGAGGGTTATCTTGGTAATTCTGTGTTGGGTGAATGGTGCAATATCGGCGCCGATTCTAACAATTCAAACCTCAAAAATAACTACGCCGAAGTAAAGCTCTGGGATTATACCACGCAGCGTTTCCGTAAAACAGGCTTGCAATTTTGCGGTCTGATTATGGCCGACCATGCCAAATGTGCTATAAATACCATGTTTAATACAGGTACAGTAGTTGGGGTAAGCGCCAATGTGTTCGGTGCCGGCTTTCCGCGAAATTTTGTTCCCGATTTTGCATGGGGCGGTGCGCAAGGCTTTGAAGTTTACTCGATCAAAAAAATGTTCGAAACGGTAGAAAAGGTTTTTGCCCGCCGTGACCACCGCGATTTTGACGAAAATGAGCAGCAGATATTGAAAAAGGTATTCGAATTAACAGAAGAGCACAGACGGTTTTAAATGACGGTTGATTAGGTTGACTAAGTGAGTAGTTAAAATCAATGTCAATTAGCTTTCAACATAATAAACTCAATCAACATAATCTAACTCAATCAACTTATTTACAATATAATCAACTTAAAATAGCATCATGAGAAAAAAAATTGTTGCCGGAAACTGGAAAATGAACCTTGATTATAACGAAGGTTTAAGCTTGTTTTCCGAAATAATAAATATGTTTAGGGACGAAGCCACCGGCAAGCAACAAGCTGTTATTTGCAGCCCTTTTATTCATTTGCATAGTCTTGCACAATTAGCAAAAGGATATAATAATGTAACCGTTGGCGCACAAAATGCCCACCAGGCAGAGTCGGGAGCATATACTGGCGAAATTTCTGCAAAAATGGTTAAATCTTCCGGAGCCGAGTATGTTATTTTAGGGCATTCAGAGCGCCGTCAGTATTTTGGTGAAGACAACCAACTGCTGGCTAAGAAAACTGACACCGCCCTTGCACATGGTTTAAAACCGATATTTTGTATTGGCGAAACGTTACAGGAACGTGAAACCAACCAGCATTTTGATATTATAAAGAGCCAATTAGCTGAAGGTGTTTTTCATTTGGATGAAGCGCATTTTACACAATTGGTTATAGCTTATGAACCTGTTTGGGCGATCGGTACAGGTGTGACTGCTTCTTCCGAACAAGCACAGGAGATCCATGCTTTTATCCGTAAAGAAATAGCTGCAAAATATAATCAACAGGTTGCTGATAGCACCACTATTTTATATGGCGGAAGCTGCAACCCTAAAAACGCTCCGGAATTATTCGCCCAGCCTGATATTGACGGCGGACTAATTGGTGGTGCATCCCTGAAGTCACGTGATTTCATAGATATTGTGAAAGTGTTTAACTGAAGAGATCAGAGGCTGGAGATCAGAGATTAGGCTATACGCCGGAAGGTCTGAAAATGATGAGGCTTTTTTATTCTTTTAACTGATCTCTGGTCTCTAACCTCCATTTACTGCTGAAAGCATGAAACACCTCCTCAGAGTTATTCTTCCGCCTTTTATAGCTTTCTTCCTTTTATTTGTTGCAGTACGGTACAGCTCATTGTATTTTACCTTGCGGATAGATAAAATGGGAGTGGGGGACCTGAAGAGCTTCATGGCATTTTACAGGTATACGCTACCATTGTTATTTATTGTTGGGGTGCTAACCCAATTGCTAATAATAATGCCAGTATGGAATAGTATGGAGAAAAAGACATTAGCTGATAAAATAAATATCATTGTCGATCTTTGTTTTATCTGCCTTGTTTTTGCTCTCGGGATAAGTTATACCATTTGGGACCCGGCCCGGGGAATTTATAATCTGGTTAAGTTGGTGGGTTTTATGACTGCCGTACAAATGGTTTATTGGCTTATTAACCTGCTGATATTATACTTATTTGAAGATCGGGATTAAGTCTCAAATCTCATATCTAAAACATGAATTATTACGAATTACTTTTTACCACCATAACAACTGAAGATTACCAGCAGGATTTACTGATCAATGCTTTAGGTGAGATAGGTTTTGATACTTTTGAAGAATTAGATTTTGGTTTCAAAGCGTATATTCCAATAGCTGATTTCGACCAGGAGAAGCTGGATGAACAATTATTAACGTATCAGGATCTGTTCACGTTTAGCTATGAAATAACGCTTATCCCTCAAAAAAACTGGAACGAAGTATGGGAAAGTAATTTTGAACCGATAGGGATTGGAAACCAGATATTTGTGCGTGCTACCTTCCATCAACCCAAACCTCAATTTGCTTATGAGATTGTGATTGACCCTAAAATGGCCTTTGGCACCGGGCATCATCAAACAACTTCGATGATACTGGAGCTGATGTTGGAGAATGATTTCAAGAATAAAAAAGTGCTGGATATGGGTTGCGGAACCGGGATTTTGGCTATAATGGCATCAAAATTAAACGCTAGCGAAATTACGGCAATTGATTACGACCCGGTTTGTTACGGTAGCACCATCGAAAATGCCCTGCTCAATAACATTACAAATATTAAGGCATTATGCGGATCGAAAGAGGTAATACCTGATGAAAGCTTTGACACAATTTTAGCTAACATAAACCGCAATATCCTGCTCGATCAAATGGAGCGATACAATGAAGTATTAAAAACTGGCGGTGAAATATACTTTAGCGGATTCTATGAAACCCCTGATTTGGATATAATTACGACGGAAGCGGCTAAGCATGGTTTAAAATATATCAACCATAAAAAAAACAAGGATTGGGTGGCCGCAAAATTTGTAAAATAAGTTAAAATCAAATCTTTCCCATTTAATTTTCGAAACACCGGAAATCTTTCAGCGTAATTTTCATTATATTTATATTTAATGGGGTATATACCAGTTATCCCTGCCGATAAATTTAAATTGATTAATGAAAACTTACCTCGTACCTATTGATTTTTCGAAGGCAGGTTCCCACGCTGCCGATTTCGCTGCTGCTTTAAGTCATCAAACAGATGTTGATCATATTATTTTATTGAATGCTTATTACGTATCTGTTTATGAAACCATGCTGCCAAATCCCGATATGGTGCTTGTAAAAGAAGAAGAAATTGAACAAAACGCCGCCGACAGGTTAAAAAAACTGGAAGAGTTTAAAGCTGAAATGTACAAAAAGGTGAGGCCAGGGGTTGAAATAAGTACTCATTTAAACCGTTCTCATTTATTACGTGCAGTAGTTGAAAATGCCAATAGCAGGGGTGCAGGGCTGGTTATATTAGGAAGCAGAGGCAACAGTAGTAACGACGATGCAAAAATTGGAAGTCATGTAGTTAGAGTATCAAAAGCCAGTCCGGTACCGGTAATAGTGGTGCCACCCGCTTTTCAAATTCAAAACATAAACAGGGTAGTTGTAGCCTGCGATTTTAGCAAGGTTACGGAAGCTGACTCGTTAGATGCCCTTAAAAAGCTGCTTAGCCGGAAAAACTTTGATCTGCTGGTTGTAAATATAAATACCAAAGCAAACAAAGATGGGAACGCTGAGGCAATTGCCAAAGAAACAGCTTTATACGAAACATTAAAGCAGTATAGCCCTAAGTATTACTTTATTAACCAGGCAGATATTATTAACGGAATTCTGCATTTTGCAGCGGAGCATGACGCGCAATTAGTGATAGCTTTACCTCACAAATACAGCTTTTTACAATCATTATTGCACAACAGCGTCTCCCAGCAATTGTTGGAAAGCGCCGTTGTGCCGGTATTGTTGTTAAAGTAAACGAAACAAATGACAGTACATTCACTCGGATTAAGATTTATTGCAAAACTGATGAATGTCAATAAGATCATTTTATATGGTAAAGTTTTAATTACAAAGGGGTGTAAAAACCAAACTTTTTTATTACATTTAGATGATAAATGCCCCTCAGGAGCTTAGAAACAATGTTTCCGTGTAGCTTTAACACTTCCAATGAGAAACATTACTTTAAGAAAAAAAAATATTATTCAAATTTGTTGATAATTAGGTAGATATTGAATATTATTGTAACTTTATTAACTATTGCGAAATCTTTTAAACCTCAAATAATACATGAAAACACTTGGAAAAAAAATCAGGTTATTACGTCATCAAAAGGGATGGAGCCAGGAGGATGTTGCGAAAAGATTAGATATCTCTATCCCTGCTTTTTCGAAAATTGAAACCGGTATTACCGATATCAATTTATCGAGACTCGAACAGATTGCTACGCTGTTTGAAATGACGGTAGTACAGTTACTTACTTTTAGCGATGCTGAACAGGATCAAAAGATTGTTAGCGAGTTGGAAACAATCAACAAAAAGTTAATGGACCGGGAAACCGAGGTTATTGATTTGCAAAAAAAGGTTATTGAGTTATTTGAAGAATTAAGACATAG